>Ga0256840_1003368_pt1 | contig 12987 bp, 12 predicted proteins | sample 355202metaG_FD_185969 | JGI IMG/M metagenome (GOLD analysis project Ga0256840, IMG submission 185969) | Hydrothermal vent microbial communities from Mid Atlantic Ridge, Atlantic Ocean - 355-202 | ecosystem: Environmental > Aquatic > Marine > Hydrothermal vents | place: Atlantic Ocean: Mid...
GTCGCCAATGGAATAGTTGCGCACGTGCCCCATGTGGATCCTGCCTGAAGGATAAGGAAACATCTCCAATACGTAGTACTTGGGCTTGGAACTTTGATTGTCTGTCCTAAAGACCCCTTGTTTTTCCCAAATTTGTTGCCATTTTGCTTCAACTGCCTGGGGATCGTATTTTTGCATCTTAAAACTCCTTATGGACCAAGATCATATCTCTCCATGTTTTCTTGTTGTGAATTAAATAAAAACTATAAATCTAGAGGCAATTATTCGTCAATGAAAAAATCCTTCACAAAAGAAAGAATTGGTTGCTAAAAATAAAATTTGATTTGCAAGATTTAATTGCAAAGATACACATGCAAAAACGCAAAAATTGCATCTTCTAACCCAACGCTCTTCTTATAATTATATGAAATAATTTGATTTTTGCTTTTTTAAAGTTTGTTAACTCCCACCCAAAACAGTTTTTACAAGGTCATCATTCTTCCAACTATTTAAAAAATAACGACATATATTATCTTTCTTAGAAACTATTTGGAAAACTTTTTGCTATATATATTTCAGCAATAATAATCTGTTTTTAATTTTAACAAATATGTAGAATTATGTCTAATTTAAACCAAATCAAACTAGAAGTACTATATCAAGCTTGCAAAGTTATTGGTCAGGCCTTGGACCTGAACAGAGCCCTTCGAGAGATATTGAATATCTTGGCTCAAAAACTAAACATGGCCAGAGCAACTATTGTCCTCTACGATCCAGAAATTGACCGTTTGGTTATTAAGGCATCGTATGGATTAAATTCAGAAGAAGAAAAAAAAGGCATATACTTGCCTGGAGAAGGAGTAACTGGTCAAATTTTCTTAAGTGGAGAGCCGTGTGTAGTCATGGACGTCAGCAAGGAACCTTTATTTTTAAATAAAACTGGAGCTAGAAAAATAAAAAAAGAAAACATTTCTTTTTTAGCTGTGCCTATCAAAATAGAGGAGCAGACTATCGGCGTACTTAGTGTAGATCGCTTATTCAACAAAAATATTGATTACATGGAAGATTTACGTTTTTTGGAAATAATGGAGCTTATAATTGCCCAATTTGTAAAATTACGTAATGACTTTAAGTCTAAAGAAGAAAAACTGCGCCAGGAAAATTTAATTTTGCGCAATGAGTTAAAAAATCGTTTTACAGACTTTATGGCTGGATCTAGAAATAAAAAAATGCAACAAGTTTTAGAAATGATCAAAAGAGTAGCTGCGACCAAGGCTACAGTGTTGCTTTTAGGAGAGTCAGGGACAGGCAAAACCCTTACTGCCCGCCTTATTCATCAATTGTCCACACGAGCTGACTATCCTTTTGTCAAAATAAATTGTGCCGTCCTGCCCGAAAATCTCTTAGAAGCAGAACTTTTTGGATACAAACGTGGAGCTTTTACTGGAGCGTTTACAGACAGACAAGGAAAACTCGCAGAAGCAGAAGGAGGAACTATATTTTTGGATGAAATTGGTGAACTTTCTTTAAAGCTACAGGCAAAGCTTCTGCGCTTTATTCAGGAAAAAGAATTTGAACAATTGGGTAGTTCTAAGACCAAAAAAGTTGACGTTAGGATTATTACTGCTACTAATCAAGAATTAGACAATTTGGTAAAAAAAGGAAAATTTAGAGAAGATCTTTACTTTCGTCTAAATGTCTTTCCTATTTACATCCCCCCCCTAAGAGAAAGAAAAGAAGACCTCCCATTGCTGGTTAACTTTATTTTACAACGTTTAACCAAAGAATATCAAAGAAATATCTATTTAAGCCCTCAAGCTATGGAGTTTTTAACCAACTACTCGTGGCCAGGAAATATCAGAGAGTTGGAAAATTTTTTGGAAAGGTTGTTTATTGTTGCAGATAACCCAAAAGTCTCCTTAAAAGATGTTTCCCACATGTTAAAAAAGACAAGTAAAGAGTTGAACAAAACCCAAGTCCATCCTCAAATTACCTCAATGACTCCCCCAACAGAACCAAATGCAGAAGAAATTCTAGAGGCATTGAAACAAAACAACTACATTGTAGCTCGGGCGGCCAAAGACTTAGGAATGAGTTTTCGTCAACTGCGTTATCGTATTAAAAAACTAGGTTTAGAACAACAAATACCTCTCAAAAGAGGCAGGCCTGCTCTTTTTTAAAAAAGGTTCTTGCTACTATTTTTTATGACCCACCTGCAAAAACTCTTTTCATATATTAGGATGAAACGAAAAATATTTAATTGAAAATTGTTACATATTGTCAACAGGCTGTTTTTCCGAAAAATGCAAGCTTTTTGCAATTGCCTCTTTATTTTTTGATTCTTTATCAGATGAGTGTTTAAAAAGACGTAACTGCAAAAAATAAAAATTTGCATTTTTTCTTAACCAATTGGCTTGCAACTTGTTTAAATAATTTAACGTTTATTTAGCGATTGTAAGACGAACAAGTAAAAACAAAGTTTTTGCAGGCGCATCTTAAAAATATATCAGATAACCAACTTACTTAAGTCATACTTATCCTTAAAACAAACGTGGGTATGTTTTTTTTGCCAGAGCCAAAAGAGTTCTCTTAAGTCTTGGACGTTATTCTTGGCAATAAAAAAAAAGATTCCATCCCAGGATTTAAGCAAAGGCCACAGTTTGTCTCCCCACCTAAGCAGGCTATCCCTTAAAGACCGTTGATAAAATTTTACCAAAACTTCAGGCTGAAAAACAAGATACATTGGGTGCAAGCCTATGATGGTTTTTGCTAATGGAACAAAGTTCTTGGAAGAAAAAGGAAAAAAAAGGCGGGGTTTAACCTCCAGCGAATACTTTAAAATGGGTTTGGTCAGGTTTGAGTCCAAAATCAAAACAAGACAATTTGGGGGAAGAACGTCTTGATTAGGACTCAATCCTAAATTGATCATGGGCAATATCTTTGGCTAAAGAGTCCAGGATACCATTCACAAAGGTTTTGGAATTGGCATCGCCAAAGAGCTTGGCTAACTCTACCGCCTCGTTGATGCTGACTTTTGGCGGGATGTCAGCCCTGTACGAAAGTTCATAACAGGCCAGGCGTAAGATCGCCAGCTCTATTTTAGCGATCCTGCTCACTTTCCAATTAGTAGAATACTGGGCGATGCACTTATCCAAGGTATCTTTCTTTTTTTGCACTCCATAAATAAGCTCCCAGGCAAAGGGAGCATTTTGCGGAGAAAAATTTTTTTTGCGTTGATCAGGAAAAGAATCAATGTGAGTTAGAATAGTCTCCAACACGTCCTGGGTCTCGTGAAAAATAAGGGCGTAGATCACCTGAAAGGCAAATTCGCGTTGTTTTTTGCGGGAAAAAAGCACTGGTTCGTTCATAATTGTTTAAATTTGCTCCATTACCCGAATGGTTTCGACAAGGGCTGCAGCTGCTTCTGCTCCTTTGTTTCCAGCCTTGCTTCCTGCCCGTTCAATGGCCTGTTCCAGGGTATCAGTAGTAAGCACCCCAAAACCAACAGGCACTTCTGTTTCTAGGCCAACTAAGGCAATGCCTTTGCTTGCCTCAGCAGCTACAAAGTCAAAGTGCGGCGTAGCCCCTCTAATTATTGCTCCTAGACAAATTATGCCTGCGTACTTGCCGGTTTTGGCCATTTTTTTGGCAACCAAAGGTAATTCAAAGGCTCCAGGGACCCGCACCAAGGTAAGATCCTCTTGAGATAACCCGTGCCGAATCAGGTAATCCACGGCCCCGGCAATGAGTTTATCCACGATAAAATCGTTAAATCTGCTGGCCACAAGGCCAATTTTTAATCCTTTGGCCTCTAACTTGCCTTCAATGGTCTTTAATTGAAACATTTTTACTCCTTTATTCTACTTTGGTTAAGATGTGTCCCAACTTGTTTTTTTTGGTTCGCAAATAGTTTAGATTGTTTTCACTCGGGGGGATCTCTAATGGTACGCGTTCTACTACCTCTATCCCATAACCTTCCAAGCCAACTATTTTTTTGGGGTTATTGGTTAGCAATTTCATTTTATTGATGCCAAGTTTGAGCAGAATCTGAGCGCCAATTCCGTAATTTCTAAGGTCCGGTGGAAATCCAAGCTCAAGATTGGCTTCGACCGTATCTTTGCCTTGATCCTGCAAGTGATAGGCCTTGATCTTATTGCCCAAACCAATGCCTCGACCTTCCTGACGCATGTACAAGAGCGCACCTTTGCCCTCTTTTTCAATCATTTGCAAGGCAGTTTGCAATTGACTGCCACAATCACAGCGCAAGGAGCCAAACACGTCTCCAGTCAAACACTCGCTATGGACCCGCACCAAAACTGGTTCGTTAGGCGACCAGGTCCCCTTGACCAAAGCCAAATGGACCTTGCCGTCAGTCTTGCTTTCAAAACCAATTAGTTCAAATTCTCCCCAACGCGTAGGTAGTTTGGCCCGGGCAATCTCATCCACCAAAGAATCAAAACGCAGCCGATAGCGAATAAGGTCTTCAATGGTGCAAATTTTGAGGTTGTGCTCTTGAGCAAACTTTTCCAGATCCGGCCGTCTAGCCATGGTGCCGTCGTCTTTGATAATTTCACAGATCACAGCAGCTGGTTTTAAACCAGCCAATCTAGCCAGATCCACGCTTCCTTCGGTTTGACCAGCCCGTTCCAAGACCCCACCTTCTCTGGCCCTCAAAGGAAAAACGTGCCCTGGAGTGACGATGTCTTCTGGAGTAACTCCATCTTTGATCGCAGTCAAAATAGTCGTAGCCCGATCTGCTGCTGAAATGCCTGTGGTCACTCCTTCTTTGGCCTCTATAGAAACGGTAAAGGCCGTGCCAAACTTGGACCTTCCCCTTTGGGGCTGTAAAGGAAGTTCTAATTTGTCAATTAACTCAGGAGCCATGGCCAGACAAATTAAACCTCGGCCATACTTGGCCATAAAGTTAATAATTTCAGGGGTAACTTTTTCTGCAGCTACCGTAAGATCCCCTTCGTTTTCCCGATCTTCGTCATCTACCAGGATGACCATTTTGCCCTGTTTGATCTCTTCTATGGCTTCTTCAATGCTACACTTCACCTTAATTTACCCTCCAAGTTTTAAAAACCGTGTTGGCGTAAAAACTCTACGCTCAGTTTAGAGCCTTGCTTTTGCTCTTTAAGCTTTGAGCCCCAATCCATTTGTTTAAAAAAATTATAAACGTACTTGCCAAGTAAATCAGTTTCCAGGTTGACCAGTCTTCCTTTTTGCCATTCCTGAATAGTGGTCTCCTTGGCCGTAGCTGGAATAATATTTACCGTTAAAAATCCCTGGCCACACTCATTTACAGTCAAGCTAATGCCGTCTAGGGCAACTGAGCCTTTAGGGATAACAAAAAGAGAAAATTTATCAGCAAAACTCAAAGTTATCTTCAATGATTCGCTCTTGGGCTTTATCTCTTCTACCTTGGCCAGACAATCTACGTGTCCAGAAACCAGGTGCCCACCCAGGCGGGTTTGCAAGGTCAGGGCCCTTTCCAGGTTGACCTTGGATCCTATCCTCAATCTATCCAAATTGGTCAAAGATAAGGTTTCTGGAGAGGCATAGACGGAAAACACGTTTTTTTCAAAACTCTCTACCGTAAGACAAACCCCATTTACCGCAATGCTTTCTCCAAGCACAAACCCAGTTAGTTTTTCAGCTCTAATCCCAAACCTTTTATCTCTGGCCCCAGGTTTAATGCTGATAATCTGGCCCAAAGACTCAATGATCCCCGTAAACATCTCCCCTCTCCTTGGGCTCTAAGACTAACAACAGATCATTTTCTATGCGCTGAATTTTTTTCCACTTTAAGTTTATACACTCATCAATTTGACTAACCTTTCTTCCCCAAAAACTAGGAACACCTTCTTTATCTCCCATTATCTTTGGAGACAAAAAATACCACAGTTCGTCAACCAGTTGCTGGACCAAAAATTGATTGGCCACAAAACCACCACCTTCTACCAAGGTGTAATAAAAATTATGCTCAAGCAACCACCTAGCCACTTCTTGGAGATCCAGATAATCGTTTTTTGCCCTTACCAGAACTGGATCAATCCCTGCTTTATAATAAGCCTTGGCTCTTTCTTGGTTGGACTTGTTGTCCAAAGCAAAAACCAAGGTTTCTTGGGCACGTTTCTGAAAAAGATATTTAGCCTTGACTTGTTCGTACTTGGGTAAAGTGCGAAACAAAATAATGGCCTTGGGTTGTTTTAAAACTTCAACCTTTCTAACCGTAAGCCTAGGGTCGTCTGTTTTGAAGGTGTTTCCTCCAACCATTACTCCATTTACCTGCGAACGCAAGAGATGAACCTGCTCTCTAGCCTTGGGACCGCTAATCCAGGTCGCATCCCCACTGGAGGCGGCAATTTTTCCGTCCAAGGTTGTGGCCAGTTTTAGCCAAAAAAAAGGTCGATTTAAAACCTTCCAGCAATAAAAGTCTTTGATTAGCTCTCTGCATTCCTCCGCCAGGACGTTTTCCTGCACCTTTACTCCATGTTGGCGTAAAAATTCAGCTCCTCCCCCTGCCACTGAAGGATTAGGATCCTTGGTTCCAATGTAAACTTCTGGGATTTTTGCCTCTAAAATGGCTTGGGTACAAGGAGGAGTCTTGCCTGTGTGATTGCAGGGCTCTAAGGTTACAAAGAGACTGCACTGGGAAAGATCAATTTGTCTGGCCTTGGCTGAGGCAATAGCCAGTCTTTCGGCGTGAGGACCACCGTATTTTTGGTGATATCCTGTGGCCACTACCAGACCGTTTTGGACCAAAACTGCTCCTACGCACGGATTGGGAGCGGTTTTCCCTTTGCCGTGTTTGGCCAGGGAGATGGCTATGCGCATAAACCTTTCTACGTTATTTTTGGACATCAACTTGAACTATGTTTATCCCAGCCTGCTTGAGCATGTCTATAGCCATTGGGTCGGGATAACCTTGGGCAAAAAAAATGTTTTGGATTTGGCAATTGATCAGCATTTTGGTGCAGATCAAACAAGGCTGAGTAGTGCAGTATAAATCTGCTCCTTTTAAACTAATCCCGTGCAGGGCTGCCTGGATTATTACGTTTTGCTCAGCGTGAAGGCCTCTACAAAGCTCGTGTTTTTCCCCTGAGGGAATGTTTAATTTTTCCCGCAAACAGCCAATATCCAAACAGTGGGCAAGACCACTTGGCGCGCCATTATATCCAGTGGCTAAAATTCTTTTGTCTTTAACGGCAATGGCCCCCACTTGTCTGCGCAAACACGTAGAACGTTTGGCCACAAGTTGCGCAATTTGCATGTAATAGGCCTGCCAGGAAATGCGCTCCATCTAACTTACCAGTTAAATAAAGGATAATCAGCTAAAAACTTTTTTACTTCTGCCCTAATCCCTGCCAAGGCCTGTTCGTTATCTCGCTTGTGTAAGGCATCACTGATCCACTGAGCAATTGTTTCCATTTCAGCTTCCTTTAAGCCTCTAGTAGTTACTGCAGGAGTTCCTAATCGGATCCCAGAGGTTACAAAAGGAGACTTGGTCTCAAAGGGAATGGTGTTTTTATTGACCGTAATACCTGCCTTGTCCAAGACTTCTTCTGCTTCTTTGCCCGTAATGTTTTGTTGGCTTAAGTCAACCAGGAGCAAGTGATTATCCGTACCCCCAGAGACGATCCTAAAGCCCAGGTCCATTAACGCCTCGGCCAAGGCCTTGGCATTTTTGACTACCTGACGTTGATATCCTTTAAATTGCGGAGACAAAGCCTCTTTTAAGGCTACGGCCTTGGCCGCAATAATGTGCATTAAAGGTCCGCCTTGAATACCAGGAAAGATTTGGGAATTTAGGACCTTGGCAAAATCCGTTTGACTTAAAATCATCCCGCCCCTTGGTCCGCGCAAAGTTTTGTGGGTCGTGGTCGTAGTAAAGTGGGCATACGGGATGGGTGATGGATGTTCCTTGGCCGCCACCAGGCCGGCAATGTGAGCCATATCCACCATTAGTTTTGCCCCTACTTGCTCGGCAATTTTTCTAAATTGGGCAAAGTCAATGGTCCTCGGATAAGCACTGGCTCCAGCAACGATGATTTTGGGTCTATGCTCCACGGCCAATTTTTCTATTTGAGCATAATCTAATTGCTCACTTTCTCTATCTACTCCGTAAAATACGGTTTTATAAAGCTTACCTGAAAAGCTGGCTGGACTGCCGTGAGTTAAGTGACCGCCGTGAGCAAGGTCCATTCCCATAATGGTATCCCCTGGCTGCAAACAGGCAAAATATACGGCCATGTTGGCCTGCGAACCACTATGAGGTTGGACGTTGACGTACTCTGCTCCAAAAAGCTCAGCCGCTCTGGTTCTAGCCAATTCTTCGGCCATATCTACAAATTCACAACCTCCATAATAGCGTTTGCCCGGATAACCTTCAGCGTACTTATGGGTAAGCACGCTGGCCATGGTCAAACGCACAGCTGGGGAGGTAAAGTTTTCTGAGGCAATAAGCTCCAACTTGCTTAACTGCCGCTTTTCTTCTAGTTCGATAACTTTTTTTATCTCTGGATCAAAATAAGCTAAAAATTCTTCTCCCAACATTACTCCAAGTCCTTTGTCTAGTCGTAAACCCCTTTGTTTTTGTCCCAAAACCAGAACTTTTGGTTGATCCTTTTATTTTTTAGTAACCAACTTAAAAACCGGCAAACTCTTGGACCAAACTCAAACCTCTGATTGAAGGCAAAGAGTAAAGAATATAAATCCAAATCCTTATTATCTTTGCTCTCAAAACAACGAGATTTACTTTAGTTAAAAAATTTTTAGGTTGAGTAAAACAAAAGTCTATTTAGACAAAAAGTGTTTATTCTTCAAATTTTTTAAACAAAACAGATCCATTGGTTCCGCCAAAACCGGCTGAATTACACAAAGCAAAACGAATGTCTTTTTCTACTAGTTTGTTAGCGCAATAGTTGAGATCGCACTCTTCATCTGGTTCTTCTAAGTTAATGGTTGGCGGAATTTTGGAGTGATAGAGGCTAAGGACGCTAAACACCGATTCTATGCCTCCAGCCGCACCTAGGGTATGGCCAAGCATAGACTTGTTGGCCGTAATCAACAAGTTGTAGGCGTGTTTGCCAAAAAATTTTTTAATGGCTCTGGTCTCACAAAGATCGTTTAACGGCGTAGAGGTGCCGTGGGCGTTGATGTGTTCAATTTCTTCTGGACTAACCCCAGCTTCTTTTACTGCTCTAGCCATAGCCAAGGCCAAACCAGAGCCGTCTTCTTTGGGGGCAGTAATGTGATAGGCATCACTGGTAGCACCAAAACCAACTATTTCGGCATAAATTTTAGCCCCTCTTGTTTTGGCACTTTCCAAACTTTCCAAAAGCAGCAGACCACACCCTTCACCTATGACAAACCCGTCTCTTTGTTTATCAAAAGGACGGCTGGCCTTTTCTGGCTCGTGGTTTCGGGTAGAAAGGGCCTTCATCGCACTAAAACCAGATACCGCCATAGGTGTTATAGTTGACTCAACCCCACCTGTGATTATCGCCTTAACGCGTCCAAGCTTAATTTCAGTATAGGCATAACCTACCGCGTGCAAACCCGAACTACAGGCTGAAGTAATAACTAGATTGGGTCCATTGGCCTTGGCGTACATGGAGATATGTCCTGCCGCCATGTTGGAGATAAGCTGCGGAATGTAAAAGGGCGAAATCTTACGCGGACCTTTGGCCATCAATCTGGTGTGAAAGGTTTCTATGGTTTCTAATCCGCCCAAGCCGCAACCAACGATTACTCCCAACTCTTGTCCCAAATCTTCTTGAATGCTCCAGTTGGCGTCTTCCAAAAGCATCTTGGCCCCGGCCAGAGCATATTGACAAAAAATGTCTAAACGTTTGATTTGTTTAGGTTCCATGAATTTAGTGGGATCAAAATCTTTGACTTCAGCCGCAATTTGGACCTCAAACTCAGAACAATCAAACCGGGTAATCCGACCAACCCCACTTTTGCCTGCCAATAAATTTTGCCAACTGGTCTCTAAGTCATTACCAAGGGGTGTAATTCCTGCCAAACCTGTAACTACGACTCTGTGCATAACCAAGCCTCTTTAGTTTTAATGGGAAGGGTCCCCCCTTCCCTTTAATTACCTTAATTAGGTATTGGCCTTAATAAAATCAATGGCATCTTGAACGGTTCTAATTTTTTGAGCCTGTTCGTCATCAATTTCTACGTCAAATTCGTCCTCCATAGCCATAATCAACTCGGTCAAATCCAAAGAATCAGCACCCAAGTCCTCGACAAACTTGGCCTCTGGTTTGACCTGATCCTCAGAAACACCTAATTGTTCAGCAACTATTTTTTTGACCTTTTCTTCTACGGACATCTTTCCCTCCCAAAGTAAGTTTTATTTTAAATTACAAATACAACCCACCATTTACGCCAATGACTTGGCCTGTAATATAGCCCGCCTGTTCAGAGGCCAGAAAACCAACCAGACCAGCTACCTCTTCACTCAAGCCAAAACGCTTAAGTGGAATTTTTTGCACGTACGCCTGTTTTACTTCTTCTGGCAATTTTTCAGTCATGTCGGTTTGAATAAAGCCTGGGGCAATGGCGTTGACCGTAATATTGCGCGCTCCAAGTTCTAAAGCTGCGCTTTTGGTAAGGCCAATCAGTCCAGCCTTGGCTGCTGCATAATTGGCTTGGCCTGCATTTCCACTTTGCCCCACCACAGAGGTAATGTTAATGATTCGGCCATAACGTTCTTTTATCATTACCTTGGCTGCTTGTTGCAAAAAAATAAAAGCGCCGGTCAAATTAACGTCTATAACTTTTTTCCACTGCTCAGGCTTTAGACGCACCAACAAACCGTCCTGGGTTATGCCTGCATTGTTGACCAAAACCTTTAAGCAAACTTTATCTTTTATCTCTGTTTTAAAAAAGCTAGCTACGTCCTCCCAGCTGCTACTGTCCAGACAAAAACTTTTGGCCTTGCCACCTTTATCTTCAATTTCTTGAACCACCTCTTGAGCAAGTTCAGGCTTGGAAACGTAGGTCAAATAAACACAAAAACCTTTTTTAGCCAGCTCCAAAGAAATGGCCCTGCCAATACCTCTGGATCCACCTGTAACCAAGGCAACGTTTTCCATATCTTTGTCCTTTAGTTAAAATTGTAAAATACTACTTCCCCAAGTAAAACCGCCCCCAAAGGCTACCATCAGGACTTTATCCCCAGATTTAATTTTGCCTTCAGCATAAGCTTCGCTCAAAGCCAGGGGAACTGAAGCGGCTGAAGTATTGCCGTAATTTTGCACGTTTACAAAAACTTTTTCTGGGTCCAATTCCAATTTTTTTCGCAAGGCATCAATAATCCGCACGTTGGCTTGATGAGGCACAAATAAGTCTATTTGTTCTGAGCTCAGATTGTTTTTGACCAAAATATCTTTACACACATTGGCCATATAACGCACTGCGTATTTAAATACTTCTTGACCTTGCATCTGCACAAAATAATTTTCGTCAATGGGCTCGCCCAACTGAGGGGGATGGGAAGATCCGCCACCTGTAACAGTGAGCAAATCGCCAAGTTTGCCATTGGCGTGCAACAAAATGTCCACAACCCTGGCCCGTCCCGTTTGATTAGAACCAAGAATTACAGCCCCAGCCCCGTCTCCAAACAAAACACAGGTCCTGCGATCTGCAAAATTGGTCCTAGACGTAACTATTTCAGAGGCTACGACCAGGACTTTGGCCTCAGCATAGGTTTTACATATACATCTAGCCACTTCCAATCCATACAAAAAACCTGTACAAGCTGCACTTACGTCCATACAGGGGATATTGCTAACACCCAATTTGGCTTGAAGGGTAGCGGCAGCACTGGGAATGTAGCTATCTGGGGTAAAAGTAGCTACAATGATGTGAGTAAGTTCGTGGGAATCTAATTGAGCTTGAGCCAAGGCTATTTTGCTTGCCTCCAAAGCTAAATCTGAACAGGTCTGTCCATCTGCTATGCGCCGCTCTTTGATTCCAGTTCTGGTCGTAATCCATTCGTCTGAAGTTTCAACTCGTTTTTCTAGTTCTTGATTGGTCAGCACTTTTTCTGGCACGTAATGACCCAGACCCAAGACATAGACTTCGTTTTTCATTAAAAAAACCTCGTATCTTTAAACCTGCACATTAAGAATGATAGTATTGTTTGATTCCTTTTTCTAAATAAACATTGGTCTGTCTTTCGACAAAAGAACCAGCCAAGAGAATGGCATTTTTAATGGCCTTGCTGCTGGACGCTCCGTGGCAGATCAGGGCTATTTTTTTCAAACCCAAAAGCAAAGCTCCACCATATTCAGCGTAATCTATTTTCTTGCCAAAACGTTTCAAGGCGGTTCGACTTAGCAAAAAACCTAATTTGGCCAACAAACTTTGTTTGATTTCTTTTTTTAACAATTTGGTCAAAGAAACAGCTAAGCCTTCCATCAACTTCAAGGCCACGTTACCTACAAATCCGTCACAGACGATCACGTCGGCTTTGCCCTTAAAAATGTCTCTTCCTTCTACGTTGCCAATAAAGTTAAAATTAGAATCCTTAAACAAGGCTGTGGATTCTCGCACCAAGGCATTACCTTTACCTTCTTCTTCGCCAATAGTCAAAAGGGCTACTCTTGGATTGCTGACGTTCAAAACACTACGGGCAAAGACCTCAGCCATCAGCCCAAACTGCAAAAGGTGAAAGGGTTTGCAATCTACGTTGGCCCCAACGTCGATTAGGATCACGGGATCTTTTTCTGTGGGCAAAATTGAGGCCAGGGCAGGCCGTTCAATCCCTTTGATCCTGCCTACGGTAAACATACCACAGGCCAGAGTAGCTCCAGAGTTGCCTGCACTAACCACCCCGTCAACCTTACCCTGTCTAGCCAACAAAAAGGCCTTTTGAATGGAAGAATCTTTTTTGCGCAAAGCCTCAGAGGGTTTTTCAGCCATGCCTACGACCTGGGTGGCAGAGACAATGGGGATGGGAACGTCTAGCTTATGTTTGGCCAAAATTTT
>Ga0256840_1003369_pt1 | contig 12987 bp, 12 predicted proteins | sample 355202metaG_FD_185969 | JGI IMG/M metagenome (GOLD analysis project Ga0256840, IMG submission 185969) | Hydrothermal vent microbial communities from Mid Atlantic Ridge, Atlantic Ocean - 355-202 | ecosystem: Environmental > Aquatic > Marine > Hydrothermal vents | place: Atlantic Ocean: Mid...
AAAATAGAACTGTATAATTTAAAGTAATGAAATTAACCCCTAAAATTGAGTAGAAATTAAAAAATAAATTCGAAAAATAGGGGGGTTAATGAAGTGTCGTATTTCGCAACGGTCTTAATATGAGTCGATAAATTTAATTTTTACCAAAATTAAACACTTCAAATCTTATGAGTCGAAATGAGGCAGACACACAAACTTGAACGCTACCTAATTTTAATTTTTGAGCTATTCCTACAAAAAAAAAAGAAAATCCATTAGGTATAATTAGTTTTTAATATAAATTTTTTATTTTTTGAAGTTGTTTTCAATAGAAAATTATCCGAGAGTATAAAAATTAGTATTAAAAATAGTTCTCAATATATTTTTTATTTATTTCATTGCTCAAAAACACTCAAACTAACATTTTAATAATACACCCAACGAGGCAAAGAAAATAGTAGTTTAGAATTTTCTTCCATAAATATTGAAAGTGAATACTAAAAGAAATAAACAAAAAAAACCTACTCAATTTAATTGAGTAGGTTTTAAATATATATTATAATTTATTAATAGAATTTGCTTCTGTTATCAGTTACGTCTGAGGCATCTTGCAATACTTGATATAATTGATAGCTTCTTCCTTTTAATTTTGCTGCTATTTTATTACGGAAAGTTTCATAATTTTCTAATTCTACTGAAGCTTCTCGCTTAGTTACCATTGCAACAAACACTCCTTTTCGTCCTTCAATTTTATCAGAAATTTTATCTATTTTTAACGTAGACATAGCTCCAACAACAGCTGGCTCATTTCCAACACCAGAAAGCAACGGACTTGCTAATGTAACTGAAGACGCTGAACGAACAGTACTATTAACACTCTTAGCTATTTCTTCTAAAGTAGCTCCCTTGATTTTATCTTCAATTAAAGCTGCTTTTTTCTTATTTATTAGTTCTGGTCGTACATTTAATAATATATCTGAACTTAAAGCAATTCCATCTTTTTCAGTTTTACCACTTAACAAAACAACTGCATAACCTCTTTTACCAAGAACATCAACGTCAAAACGTTTAGAATCGTTTAATTCTCTTTGTTGATTAAAAGCCCATTGAACTATTACACGTTGATTACTTAAACCTGGTATACTCTCTGATAAAGCTTTTAAATTAACTGCTGATTGAATGTTATAATTTAATTCTTTTGACAAATCTTCCAATTTTTTTCCTTCCGATAAGTTTGAAGCTAATGTTTCTGCTTTTTCAAAAATTATATTTTCTGTTTCTTCAGAAGCTTCAATTAAACGTGCATAAGTTGCTAATCTAACCACTTTTTTAGGTATGGTTTGTTCATCTATTCTAATAATATGGAAGCCAAACGCTGATTCAACAATATTGATACTTCCAGCTTTATGTTTGTAAATAAAATCTGCGAAATCTTTATCAAATCCAGGAGAAAAAGCTTGATCTTTTCTTACCCATCCAATATCGCCACCTTTTCCTTTTGTTCCGTCAGAATTAATAGCATTTGCAATCTCAGCAAATTTAACTTTGTTATTTTTAACCAAAGTAAAAATACTATCAATTGTTTTCTTAGCTTCTTCTTTTGTCTTTGTAGAAGTAGATCTTGTTTTTCCTGCATAAGGAACAATAATATGACTTGATTTTACGGAATCTGGTAATTTTAATGTTTCTACAATTTTAGAAATTTTATAATATCCATTATCTTTATATGGACCAACAATAGTTCCTACTGAACCTTCAAAAGCTGTCTCTGAAATAGTTACTGGAAGCTGATTTTTAAATTTATAACTGTTATCAATAGATAAATCAGATTTATTATCATTTAAAAATGCTTCATAATCTGTTGCATTTTTTAATCCTGCTACTTTAACGATTGTTTTTGCAGCATTACTATATTCTTCTCTATCATTAATAAAACCTTCAACCAATTTTTTTACAGCAGCATCATCCTTTTCTGATGGTACAATATCAAATTTTACATATTTTAATGTGCGAGTTGCTTCTTGCTTGTATTTTTTTGAATTTTCTTCAACATATTTTTTAATCTCATCTTTAGAAACTAGACTTAAACTATCAGGAATAGTGGTATATGGTACAAAAACATATTTTGCATCCATTTTAGTATTATCAAACATATAGTCTCTTTTACCTTCTTCTAAAGAAGCACCTAGACCAACTGACACTAATGATGAATATGCTTGACGCTCTAAATTTTGTTTGATACTTTTTTCAGTTGCCAACCAATTTGTCCAAGCTTGTTTGTTGCCAGTTTCAGCTTCATCTTTCATATTGGCAATATATTCTTTTAACTTTTCTTCATCAAAAAGATTAATTTCATTTTTGAATAGTGGTGATTTTTGAATTTCTGGTAATGCTACCATTGCATCCCAAATATCTTTTTCGCCAACAACAATTCCTGCTTTTTCTAATTGATCTTGAAATATTTTTTCGCTAACCATATTATTCCAAACAGCATTTACAGACTGCAATTGAGTTGCTCTTCCACCACTTTTCGTTTTATAAGTTTCAACTTGTTGTGCAAATTCTTCTCTACCAATAGATTCTCCATTAACTTCTCCAATTGAATTAGTCTTACTTGAATTGAAAAATTTTTGAATTGATCTTGGGTTAAGAACAAATGAAAAAAGTGCTAGACCTACAATTAGGACTAGGAACATTGAACGATCTCTAATTTTTGATAATATTGCCATTATTGTTTTCTTTTATTACAGTGTGCGAAAATACAATTTAGTATTTAATTATGAAAGCTAAAAGTATACAATTAATAGGAAAAGAAAGTAATTTTTAGTAAGTATTAAAATTAAGCTACTATATCTAAAATTTTTACATAAACTTCTAGAATTTTTGAGGAGTCTACTTTCAACATTTTAAAATATAAATTGTTAATTTCTATCACTTCATCTTGTTTTGGAATATCCTCATTATTATAAACAATATAGCCTCCCAGAGTTTCGTATGCTTCATTATCTTCAATATTTAAATTATATGTTTCATTTAAATAATCCACTTCTAACCGTGCAGAAAATTCAAATTCTCTATCATTAATTTTATTTTCCAACAATTCTACAGTATCATGCTCATCAACTATTTCTCCAAACAACTCTTCTACAATATCTTCAACCGTAACAATGCCTGAAGTTCCTCCAAATTCATCTAAAACAACTGAAATACTTTTCTTCTTTTTAATTAAACCATTTAGCACATTATTAATCATCATACTTTCTGGAACAAATTCAACTGGTAATAATATTGATTGTATTGTTTTTGGTTTTTTAAACAATTCGAATGCGTGTGCGTAGCCTAAAACATCATCTAATGAATTTTTGTAAACTAATATCTTAGAATAACCCGTTTTAATAAACAATGCTTTCAAATTTGGAATAGTTTCATTGATATCAACCGCAACAATTTCTGTGCGAGGTATCATAATTTCACGTGCTTTTACATTGTCAAATTCTAAAGCGTTCTGAAAAATTTGAATTTCAGAATCAACTTCCTCACTACTTTTAGAATTTTCAAGTTCCTTAATAATGTAATTTCCCAATTCTTCCTTACTAAATTCGGTTTGTTGCGTAAGATTTATAGAATTAAATAATAGTTTTAAAAAAAAGTCTGAAATAAAAGTTATAAAGTCTGAAATAAAATGAAAAACAACATAAAATAAATAGGCTAACGGTGCAAAAAACCATAGTGTTTCATTCGCATAAATTCTAAATATGGCTTTAGGTAAAAATTCAGCTGTTACTAAAATTATAAGTGTAGAAACTATTGTTTGTATCAATAAAACAGAAAATTGATTCAATTCAGAAACCGGTAATAAACTAGTTATTAAAGCCCCCATAAAAAAACTGTAAACCACCAAAGAAATATTATTACCTACTAACATTGTTGTAATAAATTTTGAAGGTTTTGAAGTTAATTTACTCAATATTTTTGAAGTAAAACCTTCCTTTTTCTTTTGTATTTCAACTTGAAACTTATTAGCTGATATATATGCAATTTCCATCCCAGAGAAGAAGGCAGAAAGCAACATTGAAATTAATATGACAGCTATTTGAAATTCCACTTATTTTTGATTTCTATTTTCTATTTTTTTTCTGAAACGTTTTCTAAAAAAGTATATAAAAATTGCAACAATAGAAAACAGCAATAATAAATAGGCCTTTTCTCTATTTGTGTTCCAATTAATAATAGTTTCTACCATAAATGCAATTGCAATTATTAAGTAACCATATTCAAATATTTTCCAAATTTTTTGCATTTTTTATTCTTTAATATTAATAACTCCACTCTGATTTTTTACCCACCAATTTTTTAAATCTTCAGAAGCTTCAAAACCTATCCCTTTTATAGTATCTGTTAATGTATAAAACGTAAATTTCTTTTCCGTAAAATAATAATGTGCTTTCTGATCCCAATAAATTTGATCTGTTACTAATTTATTTTTATCGGCATAATTATAAATAATAACGTTGTTTTTAATTTCAGAAATTTCAGTCTTTGTATAACTCTTAGCATAATCACCTTCAACAGTTATAGAGTCTCCATTTTTTTTAATTGAAGTAATTTTAATCCCTTTTGGAAACTCAGAATATGGATGCGAACTTCTATTTCCAAAATCTAACATCACTGGAGCTTTCATTTTAATATTTACCCGACCTGAATCTGTATGAATATGGTTAATATTATAGGCTTCACCAATTGGTAAATTTTTATCTGCTAAAAAATCTCGTACTTCTTTCGCGTCATTTGTACAAGAAAAAAGCATTGCTACTAGTAATCCAGTAGCAATGCTTTTAATTTTATTTACAACTGATTTTGTCATTCAACAAATATATCAATTATAGTGTTTTAAATCTAATCTTTTGATTGAACTCTAACAGTTTCATTAATCCAACAGCCAATTTTATGAGTTGTTCCTGCATCAATAGCTGCGGCAAACAAATCTTTTTTAGATGGTAAATTATGAGAATATGATTTTATATACCTATTTGCCAGACTACTAATACTAGGATCTACCGATTTTGCTTTAAGTGCTTTATTTAATGCTGCTACATAAACCATTCTTTTAGAAACTACATCCGTTCCACAAGAGTTTGCACTTGATGCATACATACTTGCAATTAACAAATATGCTCTACCCATTGTTGGAGCATTTTTTAAAGCTCTATAAGCATAAGTTCTTGCTTCACTCTTTCTTCCTTTTTTGCTTAAAATTTGACCAACTGTTAATAAGTATTTAGCTTTCTTATAAGAATCTGTTTCTTGATCAACAGCTTTCTTAAAGTACTCCATAGCTTTATTGGTTTCACCGTTTTTCAATAAAATACCGGCGTAAAATACAGACGCTTGTGGAGAAGGATCAGCTTTCACATAAGCTTCTACTAATGTATCATAGAATGGGTCATCTGTACATTCTTTATTGTACATTCTAGATACAGCTCTTTTTAACCAAACAGCATCATTCTTTTTTTCTTCAAAATATTTTTTATTTAAAGGAATTAAATTCTCACACGTAGAAATTTCAGAAATTTTTGCATCTAAACCACCTTCAACAATTGTAAGGTTTGTTAAAATTTGTTGATAAATCCTTCTATGTTTCTTATCCTTAGTACTTAACGTTGTTGAGTCTTTAGCATTAATAACCTCAATTTTTTTAGAATATGCCTCACGCTTCACTTCAATTCCATCCCCAACTTCATCATAGGTATCAAAGACTACTTGAGGGTTTGTATCTTTATTTTTATTTAAAATAATATCAAAATACTTATAAATATTTTTAGAAGACATAACTGTTGCATCTTCTTTAAAAGCTTTTTCCAACCAAGTATAAACTTCTTCATCAGAAGCGCCTTGCTCTGCTTTAAATGTTGCAATATTATCATATACCTTAGCGAAATTTTTTGGGAAATTCTCTAACCTTTGGTTATAAACTCTCATCACCAAATTAGCTGCTGCAGGTTTCTCAGCTGCAGATGCATGCTCTAATTTATATTCTGCTATTTTAATACCGTATTTATAGATATTTACAGAAAGTGTTGGGCAATTATCCATACACCATAACCAGTTTTCATAAGCTGCATCATATTTTTTTGCCTGATAATCACCTTTAAATAGATTGTATTTGATATTACAATCTGCATTAGCTTGTGAAAAAGCTGCTGGAGCTGATAGTGTAAAAATTAATAAAGCTAAAATTTGTAGTGCTTTTTTCATCATCGTATTCTTTTTAATTTAAAATATTTCTAATTTCTTGAACCATTTATCATTTAATGAAAGGCTTAACCTAAAGTTAAAATAATTTTCTTGTACTAAACCATTATTTGTCTTTCCTCTTTTACCAAACTCAAATCCAAAATTTATATTTGATAATTGTTGACTCAATGGTAATCCTACTCCAAAAGATATGCCAAAATCGTCAATTGCAGTAAAATCATTTCCAGTTCCAGTTGCATCTACCAACAATCCTGTCTTTTCAAATTTTAACCCTGCTCTATAAGTAACTCTATCCCAATAACTTGAAATAGAATTGAATTTAGGAGTATAAAATCCACCTACTGATATTTTACTATAATTATCATAATCAATTTTAGAATAACTATTAAAAACGCTACCTTCTAATTTTAATGCATCCTGAAAACTATAATCTACACCAGCAAACCATTTATTTTTTTGCCCAATACCCACACCCAACGTTGTTTTTAAAGGAGATTTTAATTTTCCTCTTGATGAAGTGTCATGTTCTGGGTTTCTATAAATAGTATCTCTTGGTGATTCAAAAGTACCTAAAGATACAGAATATAAATATTCATTGCCTTTAGCTTCTATGGTATTATTCAAATCAAAATTAGCTCCTAAACTTAAATCTACTTTATCAGTTAAATCTGTTTCATACTGAATTCCTATATCTAAAGAATATCCTTTCAAATTAGAAACGGTTTCATATTTAGTTGCTAATGGAGCTTCTGCTGTTTGGTTAATAATACTATTTTCTATTTTACCAAAAACATAATTTCCTTGCAAACCTACACTAACTCCTTTAAATGGTTTGTAACCAAAATTCAAAAAGACTTTATTGGTACCACCTTCTCCATTATATTGAGTAGCTTCAGTTAAAACATCTTCAGCATCTAAAACACTAGACACCAATGAATAACCAACAGAAGAATTAGGTAATAAACCAAAAGATAAACCTCCTTTTTCTCCAATTGGAACACCTAAAGCCAAATAAGAAAGATATGTTGCTGCTGCACTTTGTTCACTATTACTATCTTGTACATTGGTGTTTTTATTTTCAATTGCCAAAGCATAAGTAGTAAATGACAATGACGCCACGGAAGCAGGGTTCGAAAAATTTAAACGGTATGCATCACTTAAAGAAACACCTATTCCGCCCATACTTAATTGCTCTACAGTATTTACATTATTTTTATCTCCAATACCAAAAAAAGAATAAGCCGATGTGTTGTTTTTTTGAGCAAAAGTAGCAGCTGATATAAATAGCGTTATAAATACTACTATTATTTTTTTTGTCATTTATTATAAATTATATTTCAAAATTGCGTTTAATCCTTCTAATAAAAAATTAGGATTGGCAAATATGCTATTTTTTAATCTATTTGCCAAGAAATTTGTATCTCCTCCTGTTAAAACTACTGTTAAATCTTTATTTTTTTCCCTATATTGATTTATAAAACTATCAATTTCATTTATGACACCATTGATAACTCCTGAATGAATTGATAATTCTGTTGAATTTCCAATTAATGGAATTGAATTTTCAAGTTTTAGTAACGGCAACTTATTAGTAAATACATTTAATGATTTATAACGCATGTTAAGACCTGGTGAAATTGCACCACCAAAATAAGAACCTTCTAAATTTACAAAATCATACGTAATACAAGTTCCCGCATCTATAATTAAAACATTTTTATGTGGAAAATTAGAAATTGCGGAAGTGACTAACGCAATTCGGTCTACTCCTAACGTTTTTGGAGTTGAATATTCGTTTTTAAATGGGATTTTTGTTAAAAAATTTAGCTCTTGGAGGCTAATTTTCGTACGTAGTTTATTAATTTTAGTTTTTTTTAATGAACCAACAGAAGATATTATTGCATTTATACACTTAAATTTTTCAATAAGTTGTTTTGTTATAATTTCGAAATTTTCTAAGGTAATACTTTCAGTATGAATTATTTTACTATTTTTAAAAACCGCTAATTTAATTCTTGTATTACCAACATCTATAATTAAGTTCATCTGTTTTTATTAAAGAGTTCAAAAATACAACACATTTTTTAAAAATTGTTTTGTCAGGTATAAAAAATACATTTATATTTGCATCCGCTAAGGCAATGGTACCTTAGCTCAGTTGGTAGAGCAAAGGACTGAAAATCCTTGTGTCCCTGGTTCGATTCCTGGAGGTACCACAAAAAACCCGAACAAATTGTTCGGGTTTTTTATTAATAAAAATTTAAAAAATAAATCCTTATTTATCATTTTAAACTTATTTAAGATTTATTTATTCGTCTTCATCATCTAGATTTACATCTTCTAAATCCAAATCATCACTAATTTCAACATCCAATTCATAATCTTCATCATGATTTTCCATACTATCAACCAATTCATCGCTTATTTTAACTAAGTAAATAGTATCAATAGTTGAAACTTGAACAGCTTCAATATAATGTCCATCTTGATTTGTGAACTTTATTATATCTCTAATTCCATATCCATCAGGAAATTTTTCAATCAATAAATTTAATATTTCTGTGGTTAATTTTTTATAATCTACAATGATTCTTTTCATAACAAATCAGTTGAAATTTAACTTAAAAATGAAATTAATGTTTAATTATTTTTTCTTTAAGTTCAAATATATAAAAATATTTCAATCAAAAATAAAAATGGTAATACATTCTTTTACTATATGAAATTTAACTAAAACGCATAAAAAAAACCAAGATTTTTCTTGGTTTTTACTAAATTATCTAGAACGTAAAATTAAAGCATCATTAAGTTACTAACTTCTAACTCTGTTAAATGACGATAATGTCCGCGTGGTAAATCTTTCTTAGTTAAACCGGCAAAAAGTACCCTATCTAGTTTTGTTACACTGTAATTAAAGTTTTCAAAAATTCTACGTACAATTCTATTTCTTCCCGAATGGATTTTAACACCAACTTCACTCTTTGGTTGATTCATAATATATGAAATTTCATCAACCAACACTCTTTTTTCGTCTAAAATAAAACCATCAGCAATTTTTTGCATATCACTCATTGCCAACTTCTTGTCTAAAGAAGCATGATATAATTTTTGAATATTATGTTTTGGATGCGTTAATTTTTTTGCTAGTTCACCATCATTTGTAAAAAGCAACAAGCCTGTAGTATTTCTATCCAATCTTCCAACTGGATAAATACGCTCTTTTGTAGCGTTTGCAATCAATTCCATTACCGTTTTACGACCTCTATCATCGTCCATTGTAGTAATAAAATTCTTCGGTTTATTTAATAAAACATAACGTTTTTTCTCAGGACTAATTAAAGAACCATCAAACTTAACAACATCATTTGGCATTACTTGGTAACCCATTTCGTTTACAATCTTACCATTTACCGTTGCGCTACCTGCTTTTATATATACATCAGCTTCTCTTCGTGAACAAATACCAGAATTAGAAATATACTTATTTAAACGTATTCCTTCTTTTTCTGTCTTCGTATTATCTTGCTTTGAAGTAGTTTTTTCTTTTAAAATTGGCCTTTCTTTTTTATAAGTAGGCTTATCTTTAAAGCTTTTAGTAAATTTCTTTTTACTATCAAATTTCGGCTTAGAAGTATTTGAAGTTGTCTTTTTTCCTTGATGTCGTCCTCTCGACGAGTTTTTACTTAAATTCATTTTTTATGTTTTTTGCAAAAGTAATTTATTCTTCTGATAATTAACTAAATAATTATATTATTTAAGAAGTATCATATTTATAATCACAGAATAATCTATAAATGCTAGACTGAACACACCTGCTATAATTAATAGTTTTAAAGTTAAATGTAAAAGCATATAATTACGCTTGTTATTACTTAACCATAAAGCAACTACAAACATAAAAAGCACCACTATACTAGCATAGAAAAAATATTTCATCCCTCCAATTTCAGGATATTTGAGTAGAAAATAAATTGGATTCAATGTTAAAACGACTAAAACTGAAATTAAAATTTTAGTGAAATATTCACCATATTTAACTGCTATTGTTTGATAATTTTGAATAAAATCGCCTTTAAGTCTTTCTAAATCTTTTATTAATTCTCTTATTAACAATATAAAGAATAGAAATGCTGCATGTGTAAAAATTATTTCAGAAAAATTTTTATAGTACACAAAAACAGCAAAAAAAGGTAAAATGGCTAAACCAGCGGCAGAAAACAACCCTACTAATGGATATTTCTTAAGCTTATGTGAATAAAACCAGATTAAAAAAATATACACTGAAAAAAACAGTGCCGCTCTCCACGACACTAAAAAAGCAATAACAACTCCAATAAAATTTAATAAAAAGTAAAAACGAAGTTTATGTTTTTGACTAACAATCGCATCAATTTTAGACTTAATGGGTTTGTTAATTTTATCCGTTTCTGAATCATAAAAATTATTAATAATATATCCCGCAGCAATTACACAAATTGTTGAAAGTACTATAAAATACAAATTGATATCCAACAAAACATATCGCAACGATTTTTCTGGTGAAAAAATAAAAATGGACGCTAAATATTGCGCAATTACAATTAATAAAATATTGTAACCTCTTACTACTGAAAATAAACTCAGTACTTTTAGATAAAAAGGAGCTTGTTTTTTACTATTATTTTTAGAAATTTCAAGTAAATCCATTGGTGAGAAAAAATAATTAAGCCATTAACCTAGCATTTTAAATAGTAGCTTGTGAAATATTAAAACCTGTAAACCAATTCTAGTTTAAAATCTTTTAATACTGTTTTTGTTTTGTCAAAATCCTCAGTAAAACCTAAAATATAACCTCCACCACCTGAACCACATAATTTCAAATAATAATCATTAGAATCAATTCCTTTTTGCCAAATTTGATGAAAAGGCTTTGGAATCATTGGTTTAAAATTTTCTAAAACTACTTTAGAAAGTTGTTTTACATTTCCAAATAACGATTTTACATTTCCGTTTAAAAAATCATCAATGCAAGCATCTGTATGTTTTGCAAAATCTTCGTTTAACATTTTTCTAAAACCTTCATTCTTCATTTTATTCATAAAAATGTTAACCATTGGCTCAGTTTCACCAATCATTTCAGAATCTAATAAAAATACAGCTCCTTTTCCTTCTTTTTGAGATGGAATTCCTGTTGCTTCTAAATTATCTTTTGAATTTATTAAAATTGGAATGCTTAAATATGAATTTAAAGGATCTAATCCTGAGCTTTTTCCGTGGAAAAAAGATTCCATTAATGAAAATATACGCTTTAACTTTAATAATTTGTCTCTCGTTAAATTTTCTAAAACTGTAATTTTATTATTGGCATATTTATCATAAATTGAAGCTACTAAAGCTCCCGAACTACCTACACCATAACCTTGAGGAATACTAGAATCAAAATACATACCGTCCTCTAAATCAGATTTAAATTCACTCAATCTAAAACTAACCAATGCTTGTTTTTCAAGATTTAAAAGGTACTTGTAAAACTTTTCTAAATTTTTGTTAGATTTAATTTCCTCTTTAGAAATTTCATTAGATTTTTTTAAAGCACCTTGATAACTATTATAGGGAATTGCCAATCCTTTAGAATCTTTTATAATTCCATATTCTCCAAAAAGTAAGATTTTTGCGTAAAAAAGTGGTCCTTTCATAAAATTTAATTAAAAATGAATAGTTAAAAATGAAAAATTAACCTTTAGAAGATTTAACAATACTAACTAATAACTTCAATATTTCAGTTGATTTTATTTTATATTCTTTAAATGTATTTTCATTAATAAATTTTGTTTTAAAAAGCAACTCCAACCAATAGTCCGTTTCGTTTGCTTCTTTTAAACTTATTGACATTTTACTAATAAAATCAGCCTTGCTTTGGGCAAATTCTGCCTCTCTAACATTTACTCCAATTGAAGTCCCCGATTTTAATAATTGTCTGGACATCACAAATTCTTTTTTATTCTCTACCAAATCTTTATAAAGAGATACAATGTCAATCGCAAATTGAAAACTCTTATTCTTAATTAGATTTTCTTTTATCATAACAAATTATTAATTATTCACTTTTAATTATTTGTTTAGCTCCTTGTCCAATTCTATCGCAAATATAATGATTTTCTTGACAATATTGAATTAACTCATTAATTATAAAATTGTTAACATTTTCTTTTTCTGCTTCTGGGAATAAGACATGAACATTCGCACCAGCGTCTAATGTGAAACAAATATTGGAATTTGTTTCTGCTCTAAACTTCCATATTTTGTTAATTATTTTTAATGTGTTTGGCTTCATTAAAATAAAATATGGATTGCTAGTTATCATCATAGCGTGCAAACTCAATGCTTCGCTTTCTACAATGGCAATAAATTCTTTTAAATTTCCATTTTGAAGCGTTTTAGAAAGCTTTAAAATATTTTCATTTGCTTGTGAAAAACGTTGTTTAGCAAACGGATGATTGTGCATTAATTGATGACCAACAGTACTGGAAACTTGCTTTTCTCCTTCGTCCACCAACAAAATTGTATCGTGATAATTTTTAAAATTTTTGTGAATTTTATAAGGAAATTTTTCTCCAAATAAATTTGAACTTCCTTCAATATCTTTATGTTTCCCCCAAACTATTACTTCACCTTCAATACTTCTACAAGCACTTCCTGAACCTAAACGTGCTAAAAACGACGCTTTTTTATTGAAATATTCTTCAGATATTGTTGGATTTAATTCCTTTTCCA
>Ga0256840_1003370_pt1 | contig 12985 bp, 9 predicted proteins | sample 355202metaG_FD_185969 | JGI IMG/M metagenome (GOLD analysis project Ga0256840, IMG submission 185969) | Hydrothermal vent microbial communities from Mid Atlantic Ridge, Atlantic Ocean - 355-202 | ecosystem: Environmental > Aquatic > Marine > Hydrothermal vents | place: Atlantic Ocean: Mid...
GAAACACTCGAACCATCTCTGCAATTATCACTTGTTGGAAACATTGCAAACTCTAACAATACACTCATAAATCCTCCTTAAATAGATACCCTACTCCATATATAGCTTTTATACACTCTCTATTAGTAATCTTTTTTATTTTTTTTCTAATATTTTTTATATGATTATCTATGGCTCTTCCACTTTTATCATATATAACTCTTCCCAACTCTTCACGACTCGTCACTCTTTGTTTATTTTTAATGAGAAGTTTTAGAATCTTAAATTCTGAAATAGTTAAATCAAGCATACTATTTTTAAAATATATCTGAGAGCCAATTATCTTAAATGCTTCACTATCCTCTTTGAGATTTATTTGACTGTTTTTACTCAAATTTACCCAAATTCTAGCTTCTAACTCTTCTAAATCAAATGGTTTGACCATATAGTCTGATGCTCCAAACTTAAATGCCTTTAACTTAGAATTCAAATCACTAAAAGCACTTATCACTATAACTGGCACATTGTGTTTATTTTTTAAAACTTTTAAAACTTCAAAACCACTAAAATCTGGTAAGTTTAAATCCAACAAAACTATATCAAACTCAAAATTACTCATATTTGAAATACCATCAGTTGCACAAAAAACACTCTTTACTTCAAATCCACAACTCACCAAAAACTCACTCAATGACAAAGCTGCGACTTCATCGTCTTCAACCAATAGTATTTTAGTATCTAACAAAACATCTCCTACACAATCTACATATTTTCTTTACATTTTGCATACATTTTAGTTGTATAATTTACATTATATTTACAGAGGTTGAATTATGTACAAAAACTCAAATAAACATTTGATTATCTATACAACTATCCTAACAATTATACTCATACTCTTTGGCATATCAATTTCAAGCAGTAAATACAACCGTATGAAACTCTTAAGCGATTTAAACAAAGCAATTAACTCTAGCAGCATTATATCAAAAACTATTCACTCTTTACAAAAAGAGAGGGGATTATCTGTAGGTGTATTTTTAGATGATGGAGAAAATTTTACAAAAGATTTAAAAATTCAAAGAGATATTACTGACTCCCTTTTAAAAAAACTGCAAAACTATAAAAATAGTCAATTTTTGAATAACTTTTTTAAAGCTTCTAAGATGATTATCTCAATTAGGGAAAAAATTGACAAAAAAAAATTCTCTCTAAAAGAGATACTAAATTACTACTCAAATTTAAATCAAGAGCTATTACATGCTATTACTCACTCGACAAAAAAATATAACATTGGTGAGATTGGCAACAGTATTGAAGCTTATAGACATTTTTTATATGTAAAAGAGTACACTGGCATAGAAAGAGCACTAGGAGTTATAATTTTTTCTACAAAAAAAATAGATTTTGATCTCATAAAAGAGTTTTCCTATGTTATAGAGCTACAAAAGTTTAATATGTCTATGTTTAAAATTTTAGTAGATAAAAAAATTTTAAAAGAGTGCAACAATGGATCAAAATTTTCTAAAATTGTATTGGTTGAAAATAAAATTTCAAACAGAAAACTTGAAATCATTGAACCAAAAAAATGGTTTAATCTCATAACCCAAAAAATAGATCATTTAGATAAAATGAGTCAAAAAATAGAAAACAGAATCATAAATCGTATTGAAAATGAGTTTCAAAAGTCCTACTATGCTTATATGGTTGCGTTGGGTTTGATTGTGTTGGGTATTATACTCTTTGTAATCTTGATGAAAAATATTTTAAATATCATAGAAAAAGAGAAAAATCTTAGAACCATCCTAGATCAACATATTATGAATGCCCAAATAGATAGAGATGGAAAAATTTTAGATATATCTGATGCCTACTGCAGTGTCTTAGGGTACAAAAAAGAGGAGTTGTTGCAAAAAAATATAAAAACCATACTCGATGATAGTGAAATAAAAAAGATTGATATAATAAGAAAAGAGATTGAAAAAGCTAGAAGATGGGGAGGAAAACTAAAAAAAAGAAAATATAATGGTTCAGTTTTTTACACCTATACAAATATTGAGCCAATTATAACAAACAGCGAAACAGATACTTTTCTATCCATAAATATCGATATAACTGAAAATGAAAAACTTTTGGATAAATTAAAAGATGAAGAGAAAAAGAGATTAGCTCAACAAGAGATTTTACAGCATCAATACAGGTTGGCAAAAATGGGAGAGATGCTGAGTATGATTGCGCACCAGTGGAGACAACCACTAAATGCAATTACTGCTACTTGTGGTGTTATAAAAATGAAAGCTAGTTTAGATAAACTAACAAAAGAAGATGCTATAATGTTTAGTGATAAAATTAAAAACCTCTCTATTGATTTGAGTCAAATTATAGATGATTTTAAAAATTTTTATAAAAAAAATAAGAGTAAAAACTTAACAAGTTTTGAAAGTATAGTAAAAAAAGTGCTATTTATACTAGGTAGTTCTTTAGAGGAAAAAGCAATAAAAGTAAATCTAAAGACTATATCTTGCGAAGAGATATATACCTTTGAAAATGAGCTTAAACAAGCTGTTTTAAATATAGTTAAAAATGCTGAAGATGCACTTGTTTTAAGGGAGATTAAAACCCCAGAGATAAACATAACTATAGAGAAAAAAACTCTTACGATAGAGGATAATGCAGGTGGCATTAGCAAAGAGATAGAAGATAAAATTTTTGATCCCTACTTCTCAACAAAGGGTAAAAAAGAGGGGACAGGATTAGGTTTATATATGAGCAAAATTATAATTGAAGAGCACTGCGGTGGAAAGTTAAGCTTTATAAGTAAAAATGGAAAGACTACTTTTAAAATAGAGCTATAAAACAAGAGGAAAAAGATATGAAAATAGATTTACTAAGAACCATTAATCAGTCAAAAGACTTAAAACTACTCTATGTAGAAGATAATCAAGACGCAAGAGAGATGACAACTCTCATACTAGAAACATTTTTTGAAGATATCACCATCGCAAAAGATGGTAAAGAGGCTTTAGAACTATACAATAATAAAAGTTTTGATTTAATCATTACAGATCTGCTTATGCCAAACTTAGATGGCTTAGAGCTATGCAAACTTATTAGAGAAAAGGATAACGATATATCACTAGTGATCCTCACAGCTCACAATGAAGAAAAATTTTTTTTAGATAGCATAGATATTGGAATAAACGGCTATTTGATAAAACCAATAGACTTTGAAAAGTTGGCAAAACTAATCTACAGAATTACTACAAAACATAAATTTTTAAAAGATGCTAGAAAAAACCTACACCTGCTAAAAGAGTATCAAGAAGCCACGGATTTAGCTTGTATAGTCTCCAAAACCGATCCAAGAGGCATAATAACCTATGTAAATGAGACATTTTGTCAAATCTCAGGCTACTCTAAAGAGGAGCTCATTGGTAAAAATCATAACATAATAAGGCATCCAGATAATCCAAAAGAGATTTTTAAAGAGATGTGGCATACCATAAAAAAAGAGAAAAAACCGTGGAAAGGTATAGTTAGAAACTTAGCAAAAAATAAAAAAAGCTACTATGCAGATAGTCTAGTAAAGCCTATACTAGATGAAAATGGTAAAATTTTGGAATATATCTCACTAAGGCATGATGTAACAGAGATTATGAATCCTCAAAGACAGCTGATGGATGCTATAAAAAATGCAAAAAAGCCCATAATAGTCCTTATAAAACTTGAAACCTATGAAATAGTTGAAGATTTTTTCAACAGTGAAAAGCTAAATAGGGTAGAAAATGAGTTTTTAGCTATCTTAGAAAAGAGATTTTCTAACTATTTTGAGTTTGATAAAATTTACTCATTGAAAAATGGAGAATTTGCATTTATATTGGAGCATGAAAGATATATTGATTGTATTGCAAAGTTTTTAATTGATCTGCAAAGAATCCAAAATGAGTTTTTAGATAGTAAATTTAGTATTGATGACTTTTATATTGAAACTTCTATTATATTGAGTATTGCTTATGATGGTAAAAATATGCTAGAGTCTGCAAAGATTGGAGTTAAAAGAGCAATACAAGAGAGAAAGAGCTTCATAATAGCCAATGATTTATCCCAAGCAGAGTTTGAATCGGCAAAAAACAATCTTAAAACCATCTCAAAAATAAAATATGCAATAAACAATGATAAAATTCTCTCTTTTTTTCAACCCATAGTAGATAATAAAAGTAAAAAAGTTGTAAAATATGAATCTCTTATACGCCTAGTAGATGAAAAAGGCAACACCTTAAGTCCATTTTTTTTTCTAGAGGTTGCTAAAAAAACAACATACTATCCAAAAATAGTTGATTTAATCCTAGAAAACTCATTTAAAATGCTAAAGCATAGTGATGCAGAAGTCTCTATAAATCTATCTACAATTGATATTGACCAAAGAGATATAAGATTAAAAGTATTAAAATTATTAGAAAGCTATAAAAAAGAAACAAAAAGAATTGTTTTTGAACTTTTGGAAGATGAGGATGTAAGAGATATTGAAAATTTAAAAGTTTTTATAAAAAAAGTGAAAAGATATGGTGTTAAAATTGCCATAGATGATTTTGGTTCAGGCTACTCTAACTACCAAAGATTGAGCGATTTTCAACCAGATATACTAAAAATAGATGGCTCTTTGATAAAAAATATAGACAAAGATATGTATGCTTATAGTGTAGTTAAGAGTATTTTAACATTTGCAAAAGAGCAAAAGATGCAGACTGTTGCAGAGTTTGTAGAGAATGAATCAATCTTTAGAGTAGTTAAAGAGTTGGGCATAGATTTTTCACAAGGGTACTATTTTGGAAAACCTGAAAAATATGTTTAGATTATTTACTATTTTAGTGGTAAGTTTCGCTTTTGCATACGCCAAAAAGCCTATTTACATCGCAATTAGTATTGATAAGCCTCCTTATGTATTTGGTAAAAGTTCAAAAAAGGGCATAGAACCAGATTTGATTGTAGAAATTTTACACAATTCACAATACAAACCTATTTTTTTACAAAAACCTAAAAAATATCTTTTAAATGCCCTATATGAAAAAAATCGTATAGATGGTGTTGCAACCATAAGGTTAAAAGATAAAAAATTTTTTCCCTCATCTTCTTATATATCTTATCAAAACTATGTTATTACACGAACCAAAGATCATATAAAACTAAACTCCGTAGAAGATTTAGCCAGCCTAAAGTTTGTCTCCTGGCAAGAGTCATACTATGACTTAGGGGAGAAATTTTATAAATTATTCAATCCTATAGATGGTATATATAAAGAGTCATACAATGAGACATACTCACAAGCCAATGACATAAAAATGTTTTTCTCAGAAAAAGTTGATGCAATCATAATGGATAAAACTATTTTTAACTGGTATAAAACTCATTTAAACAATAATGAAAGTTATACCTTTCATTATCTATTTAAAAAGAGCAATGATTACCCTGTTGTTTTTAGATCAAAAAGCATAAGAGATATTTTTAATAAAAACCTAAAAAAACTAAAAGAGAGTGCTAGATACGATGATATTGTAGAGTTTTACCAAAAGATTGATTTAGAAAAACTAATCACTTATGCAAATTTGATCTCAAAAATATCTGCTAAATTTCTATTTGAGAAGAGAGATAAAGATTTAAAAAAGATTTTAAAAAAGCTGTTTACTCATCCAAATATAAAAAAAATTACTATTCAGAATAATGATGGAAAGCTATTTTTAAAATTAAACAAAAAACTACAAAATGATGAAAAGATTTATCCTTCAAACTTTATAGAAAAAAAGATTTTTTATGCATCAAATAACGAGATAGAGGAAGTTGGCACCTTAAAAATCTACTATAGTGATAAATTTCTATATGAAAATGGCATACTAATTCCACCACTAGAAGAGTTTAACTCGTTTGATGACGATCTAAAATTTATTATAAATAGTGCGTATGAAAAAACGAATTTGAAAAAGAGACTTCTTTTAAATAGAAAAGAGAGGGAGTATATAAAAAATAAAAAAACCATTACAGTTCACAACGAAAAAAATTGGGCACCATATAATTTCAATGAAAATGGTATCCCTAAGGGCTTGGTTATTGATTATATGGACTTATTGGCTAAAAAAATTGGAATAAGCATAAAATACATATCTGGCCATAGCTGGAGTGAGTTTTTAAACTTGCTAAAGACTGAACAGATTGATGTTATATCAAACATAGCCTATACTAAAGATAGAGAAAAGTTTGTCAATTTTACTGAGCCATATATGGTTTCAAAAAAAGCAATCTTTTCAAATATACCAAATTTAAAAAATTTAAAGGACTTAAATGGAAAGATTTTGGCTGTACCAAAAAACTACTATCTAGAACATTATATAAAAACCAATTATCCTAAAATTAAAATAAAAACATATAGAGATATACAAGATTGTCTCTACTCAATTATAAATAAAGAGGCAGATGCATTAGTTGAAAACTACGCAGTTGTAAACTACATCATAATAAAAAATGGTCTTGATATAAAGTATGTTTATATTCAAGATGATAGAGAGTTAAGCTCACAATTAAGAATAGGAGTTAGAAAGAGTCAAAAAATTTTAAGAGATATACTCCAAAAAGCTCAAGATAGTGTTACAAAAAAAGAGTTTGAACTACTGGAAAATAGATGGTTTGGACTTAAAAATGTATTGAAACAAAGAGATATATCAAGAAAAGAGGAGGAGTACTTAAGAAATAAAAAAAGTGTAAAAATCTGTATAAATCCCAATTGGAAACCCATAGAGTTTTTAGAAGATGGAAAACCTCAAGGAATTACTATAGATATAGTAAAACTAATTCTAAAAAGATTAAGGCTTGAACCAGATTTTATCTATACTGACTCTTGGATTGAATCACAAGAGTTTTTAAAATTTAAAAAGTGTGATATATTGGCTTCAGCTATAAAAACTCCAACTAGAGAAACTTATGCAAAATTCACCAAACCATACATAAGCTATGATTTAGGAGTTATTACAAAGAATGACAAACCTCTTTTATATGATCTCTCATCTATAAAAAATAAAAGTTTTGCAAGAAAAAAGGGCTCTGGAATTGCAGAGATGATCTTAAAAGACTTTCCAAACATTAAAGTTATTTTAACTAACAATATGCACCAAGCATTTAAACTAGTTAGAGATGATTTAGCCTACTTTAGTATAGCAACACTTCCTGTTTTTCTTTACAATCAAAAAAGGTACAATTTAGAAAATTTACAAATTTCTGGCTATTTTAACGAAAAAGCAAATCTAAGAATAGCCGTAAGAGATGATAATAAGCTTCTTCTAAGTTCACTAAATAAAACTATAGATAAAATCTCTGAAGATACTATAAAAGCTATAAATGATAAATGGACATCACAAAAAGTTATTAAAGAAATTGACTATACCTTTGCTTTGGCCGTACTAATCATATCTTTGATTATAATATTTAGTATATATTTTGCATACACTAAACAAAAAATCTTGAAAAATCAAATAGAATCACTAAATAGTGCTTTAGAGAAGAAGATTGTTGTTGAAATTGAAAAAAATAGAAAAAAAGAGAAACTAATGCTTCATCAAAATAGACTAGCTCAAATGGGTGAAATAATCTCAATGATAGCCCACCAATGGAGACAACCTTTGAACATTCTTTCTATTTTAAATCAAACAATATATATAAAATTTAAAAGGGAACAGTTAGATGAGAAATACATGGATGAATTTGAGAAAAAATCCAAAGAATTAATTAACAATATGTCAAAAACTATAGATGATTTTAGAGATTTTTTCAAACCTACTAAAGACAAAGAGATTTTCTCTATAAATCAAAGCATAATCGATACCATAAGTTTAATAAAACCATCTTTAGAAAAATTGAACATAGAAATAGTTTTTAAAGAGAGTGGAAAGTACTCTATAAAAGGCTACAAAAATGAGTTTGGACAGGTCTTGCTAAATATAATCAACAATGCAAAAGATGCTCTAAAAGAGAGCCAAAAAACAAATAAAAAGATTGAAGTATCTATTGAAAGATCAAAAGGCAAGTTAGAGATAATGGTTTTGGACAATGCAAATGGAGTTCCAAAAGAGATTCAAGACAAAATATTTGAGCCATATTTCTCTACAAAAGATAAAAATGGCACAGGACTGGGTCTATATATGGCAAAAATTATTATAGAAGAGCATTTGAATGGAAAAATAAAAGTATATACAAATGAAAATGGAACGACTTTTAAAATTATCTTAAAGGAGAAAAAGATTGATACTTAGTAACTTTACACTTTTAGTTGTTGAAGATGACTTAAACACTCAAAAGTATTTAAAAGAGGTTTTAGAGTCTGAAGTAAAAGAGTATATATCTGCCTATGATGGCAAAGAGGGATTAAAGCTCTTTTTAGAAAAAAAACCTGACATTATTTTAGCAGATATAATTATGCCTGAACTTTGTGGCCTAAAAATGATTAATGAGATTAAAAAAGTGAATCCTAGACAAAATGTCTTAATAATTTCAGCTAAAAGTGAAAAAGAGACACTTTTGGAAGCAATCGAACTTGGTGTAGATAGCTTTATAATTAAACCCTTGAATCTATCTTTGCTTTTAGAAAAGTTAAATAAAACCGCTAAAGAGATTCAACACAGAAATCGTAATGATATTTTAAAAGAGATAGAGATAAAAAAATTACAAAAACTTGCTCATTATGATCCTTTAACAAATCTTCCAAATAGAACTTTTTTTGAACAAAGAATGAAAGAGGTCATAAGCAGTTCCAAAAGAAATGGAACTTTTTTTGCTCTATTTTTCGTTGATTTGGATAATTTTAAAAATATAAATGATACTTTTGGACACACTATTGGAGATAAAATCCTAAAACATACTGCAAAAAATCTAAAATCGATTTTAAGAGAGGAGGATTTTGTAGCTAGAATTAGTGGAGATGAATTTTGTGTTATTATTGAACATAATGAGGAGCATATATTTTTAGAAAGTATTGCAAAAAAAATTATAAATGCTGTTTCAATCCCTTTAAAAGTTGGATTAAATAGCATAAAAACTACATGTAGTATTGGAATTTGTAAAAGCACCGATACTAAATCAAGCAATATTGAAGATCTTTTCAACCTAAGCGATAAGGCAATGTATGTATCAAAAAAATTGGGGAAAAATCGATATACTTTTGGGCACCTATAAAAAATCAGTAAAAATTGCATTTACTCCCATTTTCAAAACTTTTTCTTTGTCTGCTGCATGATTAACAGTATAGACACTTACAAAGTAGTTCTCTTTTTGTAGTTGCAAAACCAGTTCCTTTGAGACAATATCTAATGAACAGTGATATCCATGTGCACTGCACTCTTTCATATATGAGATTATATTTTTTGGATGAGATTTATCTTTAAGAATTGCCCTTTTTATTTTAGGAGATAGCTTTGAAAGCTCTTTAATATAGTTATGATTAAAAGAGGAAAACAGCACTAAATCTTCAACACCAACTTCTAAAACTTCATTTAAAACTTTTTTTGGAGCAACCTCATCAAAGGGTGTTTTACTCATATCTTTTAACTCTATATTTATGGGGAATTTATGTTTTTTTATTAAGAGTAAAACCTCTTTTAGCGTTGGAATCTTTTGCAAATCACCACTTTTAAACCAACTTCCAAAGTCTAACTCTAAAAGTTCATCATATGTAAAATCAACTACCCTAAACTCTTCGCTACTTTTTTTGATACTTTGTATATTTGAAGTTCTATTTAGAGTATCATCATGTATAACGATCGCAACTCCATCTTTACTAAAACCTACATCCAACTCTATAAAATCGCTTCTACCAATAGCATCCTCAAAAGCACCTAGTGTGTTTTCAGCTCTTAAACTTTTAGCTCCTCTATGCGCTCCAATAAGCATTGGTTTATCTAAGATATCATCCCAAAAACTCATACTATTCCTCTAAAAAACTCTCCTCCTGAGTCAAAAACTCACAATTTTGAATAAGAAGTTGATTTGGCTCTAAAAAAGCAACTACATAGCTTGGATTCTCTTTTACTGTCAAAAGGTTCTCTTTAGAGTGTGCTTTATAGGCTATTTGGTGAACTAAGCTCTTTGTTGAACTAAGAGAAAAGGAGCTATATCTTGCAAATATATTTCTATGCATATGCCCACAAAACAGATGCTTTACACTACTATATCTTTGTAAAAGTGAAAGAAAAGCCCCACTATTTTCAAATCCATACACTCTATCCATCGCATATATATCACTATTTAGTGGAAAGTGGTGCATAAAAATATAAACATCTCTATCTAGGCTCTCATCCAACTGCTCTTTGAGCCAATCTAGTCTCTTCATACAGAGTGTGCCACTATGCTTGCCCTCTATGGTTGTATCTAAAAATATGAACTTATAACCCTCTATCTCTTTGGTAAAGTGCAAAAATTCACTATAACACCCTTTAAAAAAAACTTGCTTTAAAAGCTCTTTATTGTCATGGTTTCCAGCTACCAAATAGACAGGCATATAAAATTCAATCAACTCTTTTTTTAAATCCAAATAAGCCTCTTTATCTCCATTGTGAGCTAAATCACCACTTATAACTAACAAACTAGCATCAAAATGGTACTTTTTTATGCTCTCTAAAGCTAATCTCAATCTCTTAAGCGGGTCTATACCGTATAGCTCACCTCCTAGATGAAGATCGCTTATTTGAACTATTTTCACTACTTTTTCCTATTGACAAATAGGTTTACTACTGCAACTAGGGTTATAAAAACAACTATCATAAACGATACCGCATTTAGCACCGGAGTTGAGCTGTACTTAATCCTTGTATATAACTCTACAGGAAGAGTTGTATCTGAGCCTATTAAAAAGATGGTGGTGTTAAAGTTTGAAAAGCTTATAAGAAATGCTACAACAAAGGCACTAATTATGGCTGGTCTTAAAAATGGCAAAGTTATGAGAAATATAGACTCTAGCCTAGTAGCTCTTAAACTAAGTGCCGCTTCTTCTAAGGTCTTATCAAATTTTTTAAGCCTAGCACTCACCAAAAGCATCACATAGGTAGCACAAAAGGAGAACTGCCCAAAAACAACAAGCCAAAAGCCAGGATAGAGCCACTCTAAGCTTAAGTTATAGTTATCCTCCAAAAAATAGCCTAGTGAGGTAGAGCTCATAAGTATGGATATACCCAAGATTACTCCGGGGATTACAAGTGGAGCTAAAGCCAAAAAGTACAAAAATCCCTTAAACTTAAAATCTCTCTCTTCAAACAGCATAGCAGCAATTGTGCCAAATATTGTAGAAAATAGAGCAACTAAAAATCCAGTTGATATACTCACCCAGATACTATGTAAAAGATCAGCATCTTCAAAGAGACCAACTCTTTTATCGGTATTTGCAAAAAACCAATCAAGTGAAAAACCCTTCCAAGGAAGAGCTATAAAATCTGAATCATTAAATGCCAAAATACAAATAACAACTATAGGAAGAACTAAAAAAAGATAAAAAAGTCCCATATAGATTTTAAAACCAATTTTATATGCAGGCGAACTAGGAAGTGAATTTATCATGAACCGACCCTTTCTAACTTTTGACCACTAAGCTTAAGTGCTACCCAAACGATGACCGAGGATAAAAACAGAAGTAAAAATCCAAATGCTGCTCCAACATTCCAATTGAATGTTGCCAAGAAGTTGTTATAAATCTGCTCTGTAAACCATAAAGAGCTCTTTCCGCCAAGCAAGTTTGGTGCTACATAGTCACCAATTACAAGCATAAAAACTATAATAGCGCCAGAGGTAATTCCAGGCATGGCATATGGTATGATTATTTTTGTAAAAATTGTCCACTTTGAAGCACCTAGATCACTTGCGGCCTCTATGAGTGAATTATCCAGGCTCTCTAGCGTTGACATAACAGGAATTATCATAAAAAGCATAGACATATACAAAAGTCCTACACTCATAGAAAAGTCCGTATAAAGAAGCTTTATAGGAGTGTCAATAAGTCCGATGTAGATTAAAAAATTGTTTACAACCCCATGGTCTCCAAGCAGAATCATCCAGCCATATATGGTAACTAGCTCACCTATCCATATAGGAATCAAAAGCAAAAGAGTCATAAAGCCACTATACTTCTTTGAAGCAATTTTTGTAATGTAAAATGCAACAGGAAAAGTTACAACAAAGGCTAAAAAAGTTATAAAGATTGCATAAAGTGCAGTATTTATAAAGGTTCTCCAATAAATTTCATCACTAAAAAAAGTAAGATAGTTAGCAAATGAAAAAACCTTATCTCCACTATCATTTTCTATCACAAAAGAGCTTATAAAGAGTTGTATATGAGGTAAAACTATGAGTGAAATCAACCAAAGTAAAACTGGTACTAAAAGTAGATAAAAGATAAATTTAGATTTTCTCATAATTACCCTTCATAACATTTAAGATCATCACTATGCACACCAACTCTTATACTATCACCAGCTTTTAGGTTCTCAAACTGTGCATTTTGTGGCAAAGAGATAAGAAGCTCATCTCCACTTTCAACTACCTTGGCTGCTAGTTTTGTATTTGCTCCATCAAATAAAACTGTCTCAATCTTTACCAAAGTGGTAACTACCTCATCCAAATCCTCTTTTGGCTCAATTATAAAGGCTTCTGGCCTTATAAAAAGCTTTTTGGGATTGTATGCTAAATTTTTCTTTCTTATATGCCATCCGTTCTTGGTTGTAATTGTACAGTTTACATACTCTTTAATCTCGTAACTATTACTCTCTCCAACAAAACTTGCAACAAAGGATGTTTTTGGGTTTTTGTACAGATTTTGAGGAGTATCAATCTGTTCAAACTTTCCATAATTCATCACAGCAACCTTATCACTCATAACAAGTGCTTCACTCTGGTCGTGAGTGATGTAGATGAAAGTAGTGCCAATCTCTTTTTGAAGAAGTTTTAACTCTATCTTCATGTGCTCTCTTAACTTTCTATCTAA
>Ga0256840_1003371_pt1 | contig 12982 bp, 8 predicted proteins | sample 355202metaG_FD_185969 | JGI IMG/M metagenome (GOLD analysis project Ga0256840, IMG submission 185969) | Hydrothermal vent microbial communities from Mid Atlantic Ridge, Atlantic Ocean - 355-202 | ecosystem: Environmental > Aquatic > Marine > Hydrothermal vents | place: Atlantic Ocean: Mid...
ATGGTTGAAAAAGCATCAACTTGCCTGGTATAAAAAACTTTCGCTGTCTTTTGCATGCCTTGTATTTTTCTTTATAGGAGCACCGCTCGGAGCAATTATAAGAAAAGGCGGATTCGGAATGCCGTTTTTGGTTTCAATTGTTTTGTTTATGTTCTATTACATTTTAATGGTTATGGGCGAAAAAGCCGCCGTCGAAAGTGCCCTCCCTGTTTTTGCAGGTGCTTGGCTCGCATCCGGAATACTGTTCCCGCTCGGTGTTTTTATAACTTACAAAGCCACAAAAGATTCAAAAATCGTAAATACCGAAATTTTTGACAACATCCTTAATTTCTTGGGAAAAATTCTCAAACTCGGAAAATACTAAACGTGAATATACTTCAGATATTTAATAAAGTTCCTTACCCTGCTAAAGACGGAGGGTCAATTGCCGTTACAAATCTCAGCGAAAGCTTTGCAAAAAGCGGTAACAATGTTGACCTGTTATGCCTCAACACAAATAAACATTACGTTAATACAAAAAATATTATTCCCGAACTTCACAAAAACATCACGCTTTACACAGTAAATATCAATACCGACATTAAAATTACGGCTTTATTAAAAAACCTTATCTTTTCAAACAGACCGTATATCGCAGAACGCTTTACTTCAGAAACTTTTAAATCAGAATTAATCAACCTTCTGCAAAAAAATAAATACGACATTATACAAATTGAAGGGCTTTATATGATGCCGTATATAAAGACAGTAAGAAACTTCACAAAAACAACAGTCTCATTCAGAGCACATAATATAGAGCACGAAATATGGCAATTAAACCTGAAACAAGAAAAAAACTTCCTTAAAAAAATATACATAAGAAACCTTACACAAAGGCTCATAAAATTTGAACTGTCATTTATAAATAAATACGATGTAATAATTCCTATTACACAAAGAGACGGAAATATTTTCAACAATTCAGGGAATAAAAAACCTATGCACATAAGCCCGACCGGCATTGACACAAAAAAATACAATACCGGAAAACAAGATTTTTCCGAAATAAAACTGTTTCATCTCGGTTCGCTCGACTGGATACCGAATATCGAAGGTCTTAATTGGTTCTTAAAAAATGTCTGGAAAAAAATCATTTTGCAACATCCCGCCTTGACATTTACCGTTGCCGGAAGAAATGCACCGAAAAATTTCATCAGACAAATATCAAAATATAAAAACGTAATATACAAAGGAGAAATTGAAAATGCAGTTGAATTTATGCATAAACATAACGTAATGGTTGTTCCTTTGTTTTCAGGCAGCGGTATGCGAATAAAAATAATTGAAGGAATGGCTTGCGGAAATGTCATAATATCAACTCCGAAAGGAGCAGAAGGAATCCCCGCCGAAACTAACAGAGAAATATTCATTACCGGCAAGCCGGAAGAAATAATTAAACACATAAGCTGCTTAATTTCCGATAAAAACAAAGCAGAACAAATATCATTTGCCGCAAAACAATTTATTTCCGTTAATTTTGATAATTTTGCAATCTCAAATAAACTGTTGAATTTTTATAAAAAATATATAAACTGATAAGTTGGACATCTTCTTACAAATACTTTTTTGGTTCTCCGTTTGTTTAATTTTCCATTCATATGTCATTTTTCCGATAATTCTTTATTTCTCGGCAAAAAGTAAAACCGAAAACACGGAAATCTTTAAAAACGATAATAATTTACCCGGGATATCTGTTATAATGGCATCATACAATGAAGAAAAAAACATTGAAAAAAAGATAATAACAACTTTAAATACCGATTACCCGTATAATAAAACGGAATTTCTGATAGGTTCGGATAACTCTTCAGACAATACAGATTATATAATAAAAAAATACGCAAAAATTTATCCTCAAATAAAATTTTACCCTTTCGCCGAAAGAACCGGAAAAACAGGAATTATAAATTTTCTGAAAAATAAAGCCGAAAATGATATTCTTATAATGACCGACACAAAAGTATTTTTCAAAAAAAATACACTCTACAATTTAGTAAAACATCTGAAAAATAAAAATATAGACATAGTAGGAGGCATTCTGAAAAACAGTAAAAGAAACAGACACGATGTTTCCGTTCCGGAAGATACCTATATGAAAAACGAAATGATAATGAAATACAGAGAGGGCTTAGCAGGCAAATGTTCAATGGGAGTTTTCGGAGCCGTTTATGCAATAAAAAAAGAAGCATTATCAATAATACCCTCAAACTTTAAAGTTGACGACTTTTTTATAACAATGAAAGTTATAGAAAAGGAAAGAGGAGTAATTTTTGAAAAAAATGCCGTAGCAGACGAAGAAATCACCGGAGATTTTAAAGAAGAATTTAAGCGAAAAGTCAGAATTGCAACAGGAAACTTTCAAAACCTTTTTTATTTTATGCACATTTTGAAAAGACCGTTCAGAAAAGCATCATTTTATTTTTTTTCGCATAAAGTTATAAGATGGGCAGGTCCGTTTTTAATTGCTTCTGCCGTCATTTCCAATATTATGCTGCTTAATTATTCTTTGTATAAAATAACATTTTTATTTTTTATATTATCGGTAACTTTCGCAGTTTTGGATTTAATATTAAAAAACACCGGAATAAATATTAAATTATTCAGATATTTTACACATTTTTACGGAATGAATATTGCCCTTGCAATAGGATTCTTTAATTACTTAAAAGGCGTTGAATCAGGAACTTGGGAGCCGTCAAAACGCTGACAAAAAAACAATTATGTCAAAAAATAAATTAAATACAACAGAAGAAGCAGTTGAAGCAATAAAAAACGGCGAAATTATAATAGTTGTTGACGACGAAGACAGAGAAAACGAAGGAGATTTTATAACCGCCGCCGAACTCATTACGCCCGAAAAAGTCAACTTTATGGCAACTCACGGCAGAGGTCTTATTTGTGCCGCAATACCCGAAACAAGATGTGCTGAATTAGACCTTGATTTAATGATAGGCAAACAGCAAAATACATCTCTGCACGAAACACCTTTTACTGTTTCGGTTGACCTTATAGGACAGGGATGCACAACGGGAATTTCGGCAAGTGACAGAGCAAAAACCATAAAAGCTCTGGTTGATAAAAATACAAAGCCGTCAGACTTAGCACGTCCCGGGCATATTTTCCCGCTTAAAGCGAAAAATATGGGAGTTCTAAGAAGAGCCGGACATACCGAAGCTACGGTAGATTTATCTCGGCTGGCAGGCTTAGAACCCGGAGGTGCATTAGTTGAAATTATGAATGAAGACGGCACAATGGCTCGCTTGCCCGACCTGTTTAAAGTTGCCGAAAAATTCAATCTTAAAATAATTTCAATAAAGGATTTAATAGCATACAGGCTGCAAAAAGAGTCTTTAATAGAAAGAGGAGAGAAAGTAAAAATGCCGACTGAGTACGGAAATTTTCAACTTATTCCTTACAGACAAATATCAAACGGTTTAGAGCATTCGGCACTTATAAAAGGCGAATGGAAGAAAGAAGAACCTGTTTTGGTAAGGGTGCATTCGTCTTGTGTTACCGGCGATATATTCGGGTCTCAAAGGTGCGATTGCGGAACTCAGCTTCATGAAGCATTGCGTATGGTGGAACGCGAAGGAAAAGGTGTTGTGCTGTATATGAACCAGGAAGGAAGAGGAATAGGATATTTCAACAAAATAAAAACTTATAAACTGCAAGAGCAAGGTTACGACACCGTAGAAGCAAACCATAAACTGGGTTTTGACGATGACGAACGCGATTACGGAGTAGGTGCACAAATTTTGAGAGACCTCGGAGTATGTAAAATACGGCTTATGACCAATAATCCGGTGAAACGAGCAGGCTTGGAAGGCTATGGTTTAGAGATAGTTGAGGTCGTTCCTATTGAAACGGAAACAAACCCTCATAACCGTTTTTATATGGAAACAAAAAAAGTAAAAATGGGACATAACCTGAAAAAACTGTAAGTAAAGTATCTGACAATTACCGTAATTACAGCTCTCTGTCAAACATTAAAACGGATATTCAGAATATCGCCGTCTTGAACAACGTAGCTTTTTCCTTCTACATGAAATTTTCCTTTTTCCTTACATTTTTGTTCAGAACCTAACTCAATAAAGTCTTCATAGTGCATAACTTCGGCACGTATAAATCCTTTTTGCAAATCGCTGTGAATAACACCGGCTGCTTCAGGTGCCGTCATCCCCTTTTTTAATGTCCACGCACGTATTTCTTTAGGTCCTACGGTAAAAAATGTCTGCAAATTAAGCATATCATAGGCTGCTCTTATAAGTTTATGAACACCCGGCTCAGTAAGCCCGGCATCTTCAAGAAATTCTTGCCTTTCTTCTTCGGTTTCCAGTTCGGCAATATCGGCTTCTAAAGCTGCCGCAATAATCAAAATTTGAGTATTTTCATTTTTCAGTGCTTCAAAAACCGCTTCGGTATATTTATTTCCGTTAACGGCAGATTCTTCATCAACGTTACAAACATACATTACAGGTTTTATCGTAAGCAAATTAAGGTCTTTTACATATTTTTTATCTTCTTCTTTAACGGGCGCCGTATGTGCGGGTTTAAAATTTTCGAGATGTTCTTTATAAATATTTAAAACTTCAAGAGCTTTTTTGGCTTCTTTATCTCCTGATTTTGCAATTTTTTCAGTTCTTATAATTTTTTTATCAACAGATTCCGCATCTTTAATCTGAAGTTCAAAATTCAAGATTTCCATATCTCTTACAGGGTCAACCGAACCTTCTACATGCGGCAGGTTGTCATCGTCAAAGCATCTTAAAACATGTATTAAGGCATCGGTATTTCTTATATCGCCCAAAAACTTATTACCTGTCCCCTCACCTTCGCTCGCACCTTTTGCTATACCGGGAACATCAATAATATCAACAACCGTAGGTATTATTTTCTCGGTCGGCTGAAGTTTTTCCAATTCATACAATCTTTGATCGGGAACTTTTATTGTTCCGAGATTCGATTTATCCGTACTGAAACTGAAGTTTGTTACTTCTGCTTTATTTTCCGAAAAACAGTTAAATATAGTTGTTTTACCTATATTAGTAAGCCCTACTATTCCGCATTTTAATGCCATATGATGTTTCTTTACTTTTAAAAGTTGCGAAATTAGTTAATTTATCCGAAAATTAAAAAATGTGTGCGGGTATAAAACTGTCAAAGCAGGGTATAAGCAGGCTGTCAGTTAATATATTTTTTCAGTGTGCCTATAAGGGTGTCTTTTTTTATCGGCTTTGTTATGTAATCATCGCAACCTGCCTGCAGGCTTATTTGTTTTTCATTTTCAAAAGCATAAGCAGACTGTGCAATAACCGGAAGATTCGGAAATGTTTTCTTAATTTCTGAGGCGGCATAATTTCCGTCTTTTCCCGGAAGTTGGATATCCATTAAAACTAAGTCGAAATCAATATCTTTAACTATTTCAACGGCTTTAACGGCATTATTTACATGATGAAGTTCCAGTTCTAAATCTCCTAAAACTTCTGACAAATAAGCATAATTCATCGGGTCGTCTTCAACAATCAAAACTCTTTTTCCTTTAAGGTTTATTTTTTGTTTTGTTTTTTGCTTTGAAGGGTTTTCTTTTGCTTTTTTATAGGGAATACTGAAACTGAATGTTGAACCTTTTCCTATTTTTGACTCAACCCAAATACTTCCGCCCAAAAGTTGTATGCAGGATTTTGATATTGACAGTCCGAGCCCTGTTCCTCCGTAAAGCTTCTCTGTATTGACAGCAGCCTGATTAAAGCGTTCAAAAATATCGTTAACTTTATCTTTACTTATACCTATTCCTGTATCTTTAACATAAAAATTAACATTATTTTTATCCGTAGTATATCCGAATTCGACATAACCGTTTTCGGTAAATTTAAGAGCATTGCTCAGCAGGTTTGAAAGAACTTGTTTCAATCTTGTTTCATCGGTGCAAATAACGGTATTTTTTTTCTTATCCGGAGTTTTTAAAATAAGTTTTATATGATATTGTTGTTTTTCTGTTTTATACGAATGAAAGAAAGAATACATTTCTCTGAGCAAATTATCAATATTTACCGGTGTTTTATGAACTTTAAATTCTCCTGCATCTAATTTTGAAATATCAATAATATCATTAATTATATTCAGCAGATGATTGCCGCTTTTTGTAATAATTTCCGTATATTCTTTTATTTTTTCTTTGGTGATATCAGGGGTATTCAACAGTTGGGCAAATCCTAATATCCCGTTCATAGGTGTTCTTATTTCATGCGACATATTGGATAAAAATGCTGATTTCAAACGACTGCTTTCTTCCGCTTTTTCTTTGGCAATAAGGAGTTCTTCATTAAGAGCCAAAAGTTTTCTGCTTGTTTCTTTAAGCTCATCATTTAACGTATAATACTCTTCATTTTGAGCTTCAAATTCTTTATTTTTTTCTAATAATTTTTTTTCTATTTTTTTTCTTTCGGTTATATCGACACTCAATGTAAGAATATACTTAACGTTTCCGTTTTCGTCTCTTACGGGTTGCCCTGCTCTTATAACAAATATTTCCGACCCGTCTTTTTTTATCATTCTTACTTCTGCCGATTGTCTTTTTCCTTTTAAAAGTAACGGAAAGTTTTTCTTATACAATATCGTATCTTCCTTATGTATAATCTTTGATAAATGCTTTCCTGCAAGCTCTTCTTTCGTATAATTTAACATTTTTGCCGTTCCCGGACTTATATCTAAAATTATACCCTCCGTATTTACTATTTCACCTCCGTAAGGCAGCAATTCAAATAAAAGACGATACTTTTCCTCACTTTTTTTCAGTGCATCTTCAGCCTTAGTTCGCTCGCTTATATCTCTTGAAACCGTATGGATATATTCTTCGCTCCCGAGCCTGACGATTTTTGCCGATATTTCGGCTGGAAAAACTGTTCCGTCTTTTGTTATATGCTCTGATATAAAGGATACTTTTTTGTCCTGTTCTAATTCTTTTGAAAATATTTCAAATTTTTCTTTGTTTTTTTCCGTAAATATTTCAAATATATTTTTTCCCGATAATTCATTTTTTTCATACCCGAGTATTTGAAGTGCCGCATTATTAGCATCGGTAATTACGGGAGGTAACTTTTTATTTATCTTAAAAATAAGCATAATGTCTGCAGCATTATTAAATATTTCACGAAATTTACCTTCACTTTCCTTTAATGCTTTACGTAATTTTTCTTCTTTAGAAATATCGTGCATTATACAGACTAAACTTCCGTCGGACAATTTCTTTGAGGTCATCTCTACCGGAATATCTTTTCCTTCTTTTGTTTTTATGTATCGCCTGTTTTTAACAGACTGCCCTTTCATAAGTAAATCAAATCTTAAAGGTTTTTGAAATAATTGGGATTCGGAAAACAGATGAGTTATGTTCATTTTTTTTAACTCGTCTTCGGAGTATCCTGTCAATTTTGATGCAAATTCATTAAAGAGAATAAAGTCTCCTTGTTGATTTCCTTTAAAAACGGCATCTGTTTCTTGGTCAACTAACAGTTCGTAATCGTCATCACTTAAATTTATAAGCGGACTGAAATATTTACTGTAAATATTTTTTTTGAGCTCGATATTCTTTCGAGACAACTCTTTTATTAAAGCAATCAGTTCTTCTCGTGTTTTTTTCTCAAAGTTTTCCATACGGTCCGGCAGCAAAGAGCAATAAGGTATTTTAAACAAATATACAAAATGAAATCTTAAAAACGAACTTTATTTTATAAATATCCTTATCATAAAATAAAAAACGCACTCCTTTTCGGAGTGCGTCCGTACCTGAGGCCGGGGTCGAACCGGCACGACATTGCTGTCATTGGTGTTTGAGACCAACGCGTCTACCAATTCCGCCACTCAGGCATTTAACAGGTTTGCAAAATTACTGAAATGTTTTTTATTGCAAAAATTATTTTTCAGTTTATGAATAAAAGTTTTGTAATAAACGTTTGAGTTCCGTCATCGTTTGAGCAAAAGATAAGATAAACACCTGTATTTACTTTTCTTCCGTCAAAGGTTACTCCGTTCCAGATTGCCTGCCCTCCGAGAGCTTTAGTTTCATATACTGCATTTCCTGAAATATCTGTAATTTTTACGTTTACGTCGGTTGCAAGTCCGGTTATCGTAATTTTTCCCACATATCCCGGACGAACCGGGTTCGGAAAAACATATACATCTCCGAAAGTTTCGGCTGATTCGACAGCTTCTGCTCTGTAAGACATTATTCCTATATCGGTGAGAAAAAATACTTCTCCTGTTTTCCCGTTAATCACAATATCATTAATTGTATTGGATATCAGGGGACTGTTATATTTATCAAAATGTAATATTTCTTCTCTTCCGTTTTCGGAGATAAGAAAAGCTCCGGAATTTTGAGTTGCTATCCATTTTCTGTTTGCTCCGTCTGTTTCAATATCCGTTATCATATCAGTACTGAGCAGATATTGTTCGGTTGTGTCTTTACCGTATGAGGTAAGTTGAACCCTGTCAGCAAAAAAATCGTCTTCAAAGACATTTTCCGGATTGTAATAAATTACAACTCCGTCGCCTGTTCCGAGCCAGATACTTCCGTCTTTATCTTGCGAAAATGCTGTTACATCGGTCGATATTTGTTCTCCTTCGCTTGTTGTCGGTATAATTTTTTTGTATGTGTCATCATTTATGTTCAGCGGAGTATTATTATCACTGAATGCAAGGATTCCGTTATTATCCCCAAGTTCAACCCATTTAATGTTGTCTTCCGTAACATAAATATCTTCAACATTAAAGTTTGTTATTAATCCGTTAAAATTAAAACTTTGCCATTGGTTATCTTCTGTTTTTACGGAAACCGGATATGCTGTTCCTTGATTTGTTGCCCATAAATTATTATTTTTATCAAAAGTTAATCCGTAAATTCTGATAAACCCGTAGGGATAACCCGTAACAGGCTGCAATGTGCTGTTTGAATTATTGTATGACGCAATCCATTCATTGTTATTAAATTCGAAAACACCGTATCCCCATGAACCGAAGAAAAAATTATTATTATTTTTTGGATTAACGGCAATACTGAAAAAATTACGGGCAGTGTCTGAAGTTATGTGATATGATTTCCATCTTTCATTTTCAAAGACATTATAAACAGGCAGATACCAACCGCTTGCATTATTATTTCCGTTAGTTGTTATTACGGTATTATTAATATAGTAAGCTTTTGCCGTATAATTATCATAAGGTCCTTCAGGATATGCATAGTTTAATTGTCCGTTTTGCTCAAAAACTAAACCTGTGCTGTTGTCTGCAATTATAATATTCTCTTCTGCATCAAGAGTTGCAAAATTGATTTTAGGGTTTGCGGAAAAACCGTTAAAGACGTAACTGTCAAGTTTTTTTACAAGATTCAGTCCTGTGTCAAATATTTTAACATTAGTTCTTTCGGAAAATATAATTTTATTTTCTGCGGCATTTACGGAACGTAAATTATCAATATCTGCATTAAATATTTCCCATATATTATTTTTTCTGCAGTACAGGGTGTCGTTTCCGGTAATTGTATCAATCCGGTTTGCAAATAAATATCCTTTAAAATATTCCGTAAAGTTATATTTAAAATTATTTTCGGGCAGGTCGGGAACTAAACTCCAGTTTCTGTAATCGGCAAGGTTTGAATTAAAAAAATCCGCAAAATATAAACCATGGTCAGTTGCAGCATATATGAATGTTCCGTCAAAAGTTACATCGTTTACTTTTACGTATGATGCATTATCTCCGATGAAATACGTGTCTTTTATTTCCGTTTTTTCGGTATCAATAAGAACTATGCCGAATCCGCAGGAAAGATAGGCTATATCGCCGATGAAAGTAATATTATAAATTGTTTTGTCAGTGCTTATAAGTTTACGTTTAATCTCAGAAAGGTTATAAACGGTATTATTTTTCAGAATGTCAATGTTTGAATTTTTATAGGCAATTATTAAAGCATCACTTGTTTTATTATATGCGATTGTCTGTATTTCGGCATCTGAATATCCTTGAATTTTTGTAAGTTTTTCAATTGTATTTTCCGACTTATCATAGGAAAACAGTGCTATTTCTCCTGCAACGTATATTTTATTACCTGCATCGACAAGACGTATTGCTTTCTTATATGAAAAATGGTCTCGCCATTCTCCTACGGGAATTTGGGAAAACAGGTAAATCGGGAATAAGATAACTACGGTTGTTATAATATTTTTAATCATATTTCACTGAAAAGATATTATTCGTAAACTTAACGATAATTCAGGGTTTTAATTGCCGTAATTTCTCAAAAAGTCTATTAATTTACGAGTTGCAATTCCGCGATGGCTTATTTTATTTTTCTCCTCCGGTGTAAGTTCTGCAAATGTTTTTTTATATCCTTCGGGCATAAAAATCGGGTCGTAACCGAAGCCGCTTATCCCTTTTTTATTTTCGGTTATTTTACCGTTTACCGTACCTTCAAATAAATATTCTTTCCCTTCAATAATTAAAGAAATAACTGTTTTAAATCTTGCATTCCGTTTTTTTGTGTTTTCCATTTTTGAAAGAACTTTTCGGACATTATCTTCAAAAGTGCAGTTTTCTCCGGCATATCGAGCAGAATATACTCCGGGCTCACCGTTTAGTGCCTCAATTTCCAAGCCTGTATCGTCGGCAAAGCAATTAGTTTTATATTTTTCATAAATAAAGTTTGCTTTTTGTGAAGCGTTACCCTCTATAGTATCCTGTGTCTCGGGAATATCTCCAAAGCAGTTAATGTCTTTAAGGCTGAGTATTTCAAATTTATTATTGAGTATGTTTCTTACCTCTTCAAGTTTATGTTTGTTGTTTGTTGCAAATACAAGTTTCATATTAACAGTTAAAAGTTTAGTGAGTATTTAAAGCATTATTTTCCGGTATGACCGAAACCGCCGCTGCCTCTTTTTGTTTCATTAAGCTCATCGACCTCAATAAGTTCAGCTTTTTCGTGTTTTGAGATAACCATTTGGCAAATTCTCTCACCGTCATTTATGATAAAATTCTCGTTTGACAGATTTACCAAAATAACTCCTATCTCACCTCTGTAATCGGCATCGACAGTACCCGGAGCATTTACGATGCTTATACCGTGTTTGTATGCCAAGCCGCTGCGCGGACGTATTTGAGCCTCATAACCTTCCGGGAGTTCTATAAACAAGCCGGTTTTTATCAAAGCACGCTCGAGCGGTTTTAAGGTTACGGGTTTGTCAATATTTGCCCTTAGGTCCATTCCGGCAGATAATTCCGTTTCATAAGCCGGCAGTTTATGTTTTGATTTGTTTACTACTTTTATTTTCATATAAAAATTTTAATATTATTCTTTTTTTGATGTTCCAAATATCAAAATAAATTTTAAAAATCCGAATGAAATTACGTTATTTGTTTTCTGTTTTTATAAATTAAAACTTTACATAATGACGGACAAAATAGTACAATCACTACGAGAATCAAAAGGAGCAAGATGGACAGCATTAATATTAGCTTCTTTATCTATTTTCGGAGCATATTATTTTAATTATGCTTTATCTTCTATCAAACCGATGCTTGAAAGTATTCTCGGTTGGAACAGTGAAGATTTCGGAACATATACATCAGCTTATGCTTGGTTTAACGTGTTCTTATTTATGTTAATTATCAGCGGTTTTATTCTGGATAAACTCGGAATAAGAAAGACGGGCTTAGGAGCAACAATTGTTATGTTTCTTGGAACGGCATTAAATTACTGGGCTGTAAAACATCAATTTCCGGAAGGTGCGGTAATTAACATTCCTCTTCTTGGTGCTATGAAGACACAGGTGTTTCTTTCATCTATGGGCTTTGCAATTTTCGGAGTAGGAACAGAAGCTATAGGAATAACTATTTCAAAAGCAGTTGTTCGGTGGTTTAAAGGAAAAGAAATGGCTTTAGCAATGGGAATGCAGATGTCTATTGCAAGGTTGGGAACTCTGCTTGCTCTTGCAATTTCATTGCCTCTTGCTAAGAATTTTACCGTAACCGCTCCTATTTTATTTGCATTAATTGTAATGCTTATGGGCGTTGTTTCATTTACTCTTTTTTCTGTTTTAGACAAGAAACTTGACAAATCCGAAGCAAATATAAAAGAAGAAAAATCGAGCGATGACGAATTTAAAATAAAAGATATATTACTTATTATCGGAAACAGAGGTTTTTGGTATATTGCCATACTTTGTGTGTTATTTTACTCGGCAGTTTTTCCGTTCTTATTTTATGCAACGGATTTGATGATTAATAAATACAATGTCAGTCCGTATCTTGCAGGTACAATTCCCGCATTATTACCGTTCGGAACGCTTTTTCTTACGCCTTTATTCGGCGGTATTTATGATAAATACGGAAAAGGTGCAACAATTATGATTATCGGTTCTTTAATTTTGATTTTTGTTCACGGAATATTGGCTATTCCTGTTTTAACTTTGTGGTGGATAGCTGCGGCAATGGTTATTGTGTTAGGAATCGGATTTTCTTTGGTACCTTCTGCAATGTGGCCCTCCGTTCCTAAAATTATTCCCGAAAAACAATTGGGAACGGCATACGCTGTAATCTTTTGGATTCAAAACATCGGTTTATTATTTATTCCTTTAATATTAGGTTTTGTTTTAAATTATACAAACCCGGATGTTTCGCCTAACAAAATTGTTGTAAAAAATGCTATTGAAAAAGCATTTAATGAAGTTTTAACAGGAAAGGATTTTGTTACAAAAGATATTGAAAAAGCTGTTGAAAAAGCAACAGGTACGGCAGTAGATTCTATTGTTCAATATGCTGATTATGTTCCTGTTTCCATTAAAGAAGTTGATACAGAGAATGTTCAAAATGAAATATATATCAGTATTTCTAACGGATTGAGTAATATTAATTTCTCAGAAGATAAAGAAGATGTTCTGAAAAATGTTATTCAAAT
>Ga0256840_1003372_pt1 | contig 12979 bp, 9 predicted proteins | sample 355202metaG_FD_185969 | JGI IMG/M metagenome (GOLD analysis project Ga0256840, IMG submission 185969) | Hydrothermal vent microbial communities from Mid Atlantic Ridge, Atlantic Ocean - 355-202 | ecosystem: Environmental > Aquatic > Marine > Hydrothermal vents | place: Atlantic Ocean: Mid...
AAGGCAACAGGAAATTACTTTATCATTTTTGATTCTGATTGTATAATTCCACCAAATTATTTGGTTGAAGTAGAGAAAGCTTTAGCTCTTAATTATACCGATGCTTTTGGTGGTGCTGATGCAGCACATGATTCTTTCACGATTATTCAAAAAGCTATAAATTATAGTATGACTTCCTTTTTAACAACAGGAGGAATAAGAGGAAGTAAAAAAGCAGTTGATAAATTTCAACCTCGTAGTTTTAATTTGGGAATTTCAAAAAAAGCATTTGAGAAAACACAGGGTTTTAGTAAAATGAAAATTGGAGAAGATATTGATTTGACTTTTAGGTTGTGGGAGCATGATTTTGAAACACAGTTTATTGAAAATGCTTTTGTATACCATAAAAGAAGATCCACTTTTCCGCAATTTTTTAAGCAAATATTTGCTTTCGGAAAAGGTCGTCCTTTTTTAAATAAAAAGTACCCTGAAACAGCTAAAATTACGTATTGGTTTCCTTCTTTGTTTATTATTACTTTAGTAAGTTCAATCTTGTTTTATATAGTTGGAATAAAAATATTTTTAGGATTTTTTGGGATTTATTTTATTTTGATATTTTTAGATTCACTGATAAAAAATAAAAAGTTATCTGTAGCTTTTTACAGTGTAATAACAACTTTAATACAGTTTTTTGGTTACGGATTAGGGTTCTTAAAAGGAATAATTCAACATTAGTTGGTATTGTTTTTTGAGTCTTGAATATTTTGGTAAAAAAAATCCAGACATTTTGAAAATATCTGGATAAATTTTAGGTTAAAAAGTTAAGTGTTATTCTTCAACCTTTCTTTTACCTTTTTTAATTTTTATAGTTAATTCGTTCGTTTTTTTATCTAAATCCATAAAAATTGTATCACCTTCATTTAATTTTGAATTTACAATTTCTTCAGCTAAAGCATCTTCAATATATTTTTGAATTGCTCGTTTTAATGGTCGTGCACCATATTGTTTGTCAAACCCTTTATCGGCAATATAATCTTTTGCTGTTTCAGATAGTTTAAGAAGATATCCTAAATCTTCAATTCTTAATAGAAGTTTACTTAGTTCAATATCAATAATTGAATGAATATCTTTACGGTCTAATGCATTGAAAACTACAACATCATCAATTCTATTTAAGAATTCTGGAGCAAATGATTTTTTTAAAGCGTTTTCAATCATTCTTTTTGCATTCGTATCAGCTTGTGCTGTTTTTGAAGCAGTTCCAAAACCAACTCCAGCACCAAAATCTTTTAATTGACGAGAACCAATGTTTGAAGTCATGATAATAATGGTATTTCTAAAATCAATTCTTCTTCCAAGACTATCCGTAATATGTCCATCATCTAATATTTGAAGTAGCATATTAAAAACATCGGGATGTGCTTTTTCAATTTCATCTAAAAGTACAACAGCATAAGGTTTTCTTCTAATTTTTTCTGTAAGTTGCCCACCTTCTTCATAACCAACATAACCTGGAGGCGCTCCAATTAAACGAGAGATAGCAAATTTTTCCATATATTCACTCATGTCAATTCTAACAAGTGCATCTTCATTGTCAAATAATTCAGTTGCTAAAACTTTAGCTAATTGGGTTTTACCAACTCCAGTTTGACCTAAAAATATAAATGAGCCAATTGGCTTATTTGGATCTTTAAGCCCAACTCTATTTCTCTGAATAGCTTTAACAACCTTAGAAACCGCTTCATCTTGGCCTATAACTTTTCCTTTAATAAGCTCTGGTAAATCGTGTAGTCTTTGGCTTTCAGCTTCCGCAATTCTATTTACCGGAATACCTGTCATCATAGAAACTACTTCAGCAACATTATCTTCAGTAACAATTTCACGATTTAATTTAGAAGCTTCTTCCCATCTTAATTGTGCAGCAAGCAACAATCCTTCTGTACGTTTTTCATCATCACGTAAACGTGCTGCTTCTTCATATTTTTGACTGTTAACAGCTGCAGATTTATCTTCTTTAATTTTTTCTATTTGTGTTTCTAAACTTAAAACTTCTTTAGGTACTACAATATTGGTAATATGAATTCTAGAACCTGACTCATCTAAAGCATCTATAGCTTTGTCTGGTAAAAAGCGATCTGTCATATACCTATTTGTTAATTTCACACAGGCTACAATTGCATCATCTGTATAAGTAACATTATGATGATCTTCGTATTTGTCTTTTATATTTTGTAAAATTTGAATAGTTTCTTCTACGGATGTTGGTTCAATAATTACTTTTTGAAATCTACGTTCTAAAGCTCCGTCTTTTTCAATATTTGTACGAAATTCGTCTAAAGTCGTTGCACCTATACATTGAATTTCACCTCTTGCCAAAGCTGGTTTTAACATATTTGAAGCATCTAAAGAACCCGTTGCTCCACCTGCACCAACTATTGTATGAATTTCATCAATAAACAAAATGATATCATCATTTTTTTCTAATTCATTCATTAAAGCTTTCATGCGTTCTTCAAACTGACCTCTATATTTTGTACCAGCAACTAAACTTGCCAAATCTAAAGAAACAATACGTTTGTTAAATAAAATTCGAGATACTTTACGTTGAATGATACGTAAAGCCAAACCTTCCGCAATGGCAGATTTACCAACACCAGGTTCCCCAATTAACATTGGATTGTTCTTTTTTCTTCTACTTAAAATTTGAGAAACACGTTCTATTTCCTTTTTTCTTCCAACTACAGGATCTAATTTACCTTCTTCAGCTAAACGCGTTAAATCACGTCCAAAGTTATCTAAAACGGGAGTTTTAGACTTCTTTTCGACAGGGTTAGTTCCTTTATTTTGTTCAAAAGGATTTGGTTTTGGTGCATCAAAACCACTGTCAGATGAGTTTTCTGCTCTTGGTAAGTCTATTTCTTCTTTTAAATAAGTTTGTTTAAAAACTGTTTTCACATCATCATAATTTGCTCCAAAATTGTGGAATAACTTTGTAGTAGGGTCATTTTCATTACGTAAAATACATAATAATAAGTGTGCTGTATTTACGGATTCACTTTGATATAGCTTTGCTTCTAAAAAAGTAGTTTTTAATGCTTTTTCGGCTTGCCTTGTTAAATGCAAGCTTTTCTTTTCAATTGCAAAATTAGCTAAAGGATTCGCAGGACTTAAAACCTCAATTTTTTTTCTTAAATGGTCAAGGTTTATATCTAATGAATTTAAAATTTCTATTGCTTTTCCTGTTCCTTTTCTTAAAAGTCCTAATATTAAATGTTCAGTGCCAATAAAATCATGACCCAAACGTAAGGCTTCTTCTTTACTGTATGCAATTACATCTTTAACTTTTGGTGAGAAATTATCGTCCATAATATTGTATTTATATTGTAAAATTAACTGATTTTTTTCTTTTTTTTGCACAAATACACTACCTCTTTTAATTATTTTAATAAAATAGTTGTAATTTAATAATGAAAATTACTGAAAATCAAGATTTTATAGTTGTTTTCCTGAATGATTTGTTGTTGATAAATATTAAAAAAACAATAGATTAAATAACTTGTAAAAAATTGAAAAATTGTATATTGCTTTGTTAAAAATTGATACTAAAATAAACTAAAAAAACATATGGCAGACGGAGAAAAATTGATTCCTATTAACATTGAAGATGAGATGAAATCTGCTTACATTGATTATTCAATGTCAGTAATTGTTTCAAGAGCTTTACCTGATGTGCGTGATGGTTTAAAACCAGTGCATAGAAGAGTGCTATTTGGAATGCATGAATTAGGCGTTAAAGCAACAGGATCTTATAAAAAATCAGCAAGAATTGTAGGGGAAGTACTTGGTAAGTATCATCCACATGGAGATACATCAGTTTATGACGCCATGGTACGTATGGCTCAAGAGTGGAGTGTGAGATATATGATGGTGGACGGACAAGGTAACTTTGGTTCGGTTGATGGTGATAGTCCAGCAGCAATGCGTTATACAGAGGTTCGTATGCGTAAAATATCTGAAGACATGCTTGCGGATATAGAGAAGGATACTGTAGATCATACTCTAAATGAACCAACAGTTTTACCAACTCGAATTCCGAATTTATTAGTAAACGGAGCTTCTGGTATTGCAGTTGGTATGGCAACTAATATGGCACCTCATAATTTAACAGAAGTTATTAATGGTACGTTAGCATATATTGAAAACAGAGATATAGAAATTTCTGAATTAATGCAATATATTAAAGCTCCTGATTTTCCAACTGGTGGTACTATTTATGGTTACGAAGGTGTAAAAGATGCTTTTGAAACTGGTAGGGGTAGAATTGTAATACGCGCTAAAGCTATTATTGAAGAAGTTCATGGACGTGAATGCATTATTGTAACTGAAATTCCTTATCAAGTGAATAAGGCAGATATGATAAAGAAGACTGCTGACATGGTGAATGATAAAAAGCTGGAAGGTATTGCTAACATTCGTGATGAGTCTGATAGAAACGGAATGCGTATTGTTTATGTTCTAAAACGTGATGCAATACCTAACATTGTTTTAAATAAATTATATAAATATACAGGGCTACAAACTTCATTTAGTGTTAATAATATTGCACTGGTTAATGGACGTCCACAACAATTAAATTTAAAAGAATTAATTCATTATTTTGTTGAACATCGTCATGAAGTTGTTGTTAGAAGAACAGAGTTTGAACTTAGAAAAGCGGAAGCTAGAGCTCATATTTTAGAAGGTTTAATTATTGCAAGTGATAATATTGATGAAGTAATTAAAATAATTAGAGCATCTTCAAATGCAGATGAAGCAAAAGCAAGTTTAATAGCTCGTTTTGAATTAAGTGAAATTCAGTCCAAAGCAATTGTTGAAATGCGTTTACGCCAATTAACAGGTTTAGAGCAAGACAAATTGCATGCTGAATATGAAGATATCATGAAATTAATTACTGATTTGAAAGATATTTTAGCAAATGTAGATAGACGTTATCAAATTATTAAAGAAGAGCTGATTGCTGTAAGAGATAAATATGGAGATGATCGTAGATCAGTTATAGAATATGCAGGTGGTGATTTATCAATAGAAGATATGATTCCTAATTCTCAAGTTGTTGTAACTATTTCGCATGCGGGTTATGTAAAACGTACTAATTTAGACGAATATAAAGTTCAAAATAGAGGAGGTAGAGGTCAAAAAGGTGTGGCTACAAGAAATGAAGATTTCTTAGAACATTTATTTATAGGTACAAACCACCAATATATGCTATTCTTTACTCAAAAAGGAAAAGTATTTTGGATGCGAGTTTATGAAATACCAGAAGGAGGAAAAACTTCAAAAGGTAGAGCTATGCAAAATTTAGTTAATATAGAGCAAGATGATGTTGTTAAGGCATTTTTAGTGACTGAAGATTTGAAAAATGAGGAATATGTAAATAGCCATTATATTATTATGGCAACTAAAAAAGGTCAAGTCAAAAAAACTTCTTTAGAACAATATTCACGTCCAAGAACCAACGGTATAAATGCAATTACCATAAAAGAAGGTGATGAACTTTTAGAAGCTAAATTAACTTCTGGAGATAGCCAAATAATGATGGCGTTAAAATCTGGTAAGTCAATTCGTTTTGAAGAAAGTAAAACCCGTCCAATGGGTAGAGGAGCTTCAGGTGTTAGAGGAATTAGATTGAATCATGAAAATGACGAAGTTATTGGTATGATTGCTGTTGACAATATAGAAAGCAATGTTTTAGTAGTTTCAGAAAAAGGATACGGAAAACGGTCAAGTTTAGAAGATTATAGAATTACCAATCGAGGTGGAAAAGGTGTTAAAACTATCAATGTTACTGAAAAAACAGGTGGTTTAGTAGCAATTAAAAATGTAACAGATGAAGATGATTTAATGATTATTAATAAATCTGGAATTACAATTAGAATGGCTGTTGCAGATTTACGTGTTATGGGACGTGCAACACAAGGCGTTAAATTGATTAATATTAAGGATAATGACTCTATTGCAGCAGTTGCAAAAGTATTGCATGAAGAAGAAGTAATAGATGAAATTGAAAATGGCACGGAAATTGAAAATAACAATGAAGAGAACAATAACGAAGAGAATACAAATCAAGAATAAACCAATTAAAATGAGAAAACAATTATTAATTCTGTCAGCATTATTTTTAAGTATGACAGTATTCGGACAAAAAAATGAACTTAAAACTGCTGAAAAAGCAGTTAAGTCAAATGACTTTGTAGCTGCAATGGCTGCAATTAATCAGGCTGAGGGATTAATTGCTAATGCAGATCAAAAAACAAAAGCTAAATTTTATTATTTAAGAGGAAAAGCGTTATACCAAAATGGTTCTGATAATGCAGATATCCAAAAAGTAGGAGAAGCATTTAATCAACTAATTGATTATGAGAAAGAAACCAACAAGCAGAAGTATACTAATGAATTTGGTGGATTATTAAATAAGTTGATAAGCAGTACAGCTGAGAAAGCTTCTGCAGATTATAGTCTAGCAATACAAACGAAAGAATCTACAGATTATTTAAAAGCAGCTAAAAATTTCAACCAAGTTTATGCTTTAAGTCCAAGAGACACTTCTTTTTTAGATAATTCGGCTTTAGTATACTATTTTGCGAAGGACTATGAAACTTCAAAAAAATTATATGAAAAATTATTAGATTTAAATTACACGGGAATTACTACAATTTATGTAGCAACTAATAAAGAAGATGGTAAAGAAATTACTTTTAGTGATAAAAAAGCAATGGATTTACAAGTTAAATTAGGAATTGTTGAAAACCCAAGAGAAGAAGCTAAAGATTCTCGTAGAGAGTTTATTTTTAAAAATTTAGCTCAAAATTACGCAGCTTTAGAGGACAATTCAAAAGCATTAGAGATTATAACTCAAGGTAGAACTGAATTCCCCAAAAGCTATTCTTTATTAATTGATGAAGCTAATATTTATTATAAATTAGGCGATAATAATAAATTTAAAGAGAAATTAGAAGAAGCTATTACAATGAATCCAACCGATCCAACTTTATATTATAATGTTGGAGTAATGAATATGGATCAAAAAAATATTGATGAGGCAATTAAATATTTTGAAAAAGCAATAGAATTAAAACCAGATTACGGTGATGCTTATAACAATATTGGTGCTGCAATTATAGAAAAAGTAAATCCTATAATTGAAGAAATGAATAAAAGTTTGTCAGATTTTGATAAATATGATAAGTTACAAGCACAGCAATTTGAAATATACAAATCAGCGATTCCTTATTATGAAAAAGCATATGAATTAGATAGTAACAATATTAGTGTTATTCAAACATTAATGGGCTTATATGAAAATTTAGAAATGACTGAAAAATTAGATGCAATTAGACCTATTTATGAAGAGTTGAAACAATAATTCTAGCATAAAATTATATAAAAAAAGCTCACAAATTTGTGAGCTTTTTTTATATAATTTTTTTAATAACTCTCAACTTATGAGTATGCTTATGTGTATCTATATTAAAAATACCACTATGGTCAATTCTATCAACTCTAATTTTTCCATGTGCATGAATGATGTAATTATCTTTCATGATGATTCCAACGTGTGTAATTTCACCTTCACTATTGTCAAAAAAAGCTAGATCTCCAGGTTCACTTTCTTCAATAAAACTTAATACTTCGCCTTGTGTTGCTTGTTGCGTAGCGTCTCGTAATAATTTGTAGCCACAAAGTTTATATACCATTTGTGTAAATCCAGAACAATCAACTCCAAAAGGAGTTTTTCCTCCCCATAAATAGGGCGCATTTAGATATTTAAAAGCAATTTTAACAATAGCTTCTTTAGATTGTTTTTTTGAAATAACAGCACCTTCATACTGAAATGTAGTATTATTTATAAATAATTTTTGATTGTTGTAAAAAGGTAAAGAAGAACCTAACGGTATAATATTAAATTTTTCTTCTTCATCAATTGCAAAATCGATTAATTCATGAGCTAAAATGGTTTCAGACTTTTCAATATTTATAAATATTTCTTCTGTAATTTCTTCATATTGGTTGGCATCAATCCAGCCTTCATAATTATCAAAAGCAATTCTAATTTTACTCCACTTTTTACGTGTTTCTATTATTTTAAAATGTTCACCAAATAGCACTTGTGAAATCATTTCACTACTATCATTTGGTTCTATTCTAAGAGGAACAATACTTAAATTACAAATACCGTAGAGCATACAACTAAATTACATTCGTTCTATTACCATTGCGCCAGCTCCACCACCACCATTACAAATTGCGGCGGCACCATATTTGGCATTATTTTGTTCTAAAATTGAGGTGAGTGCTATTACAATTCTTGCGCCAGACATACCTAGTGGGTGTCCTAAAGAAACTGCACCACCATTTACATTTACTTTAGATGGGTTGATACCTAAAATTTTAATATTTGCTAAACCAACTACAGCAAAAGCTTCATTAAATTCAAAATAATCAACATCATCTTGTGAAATGCCCGCTTTGGCTAATGCTTTAGGTATTGCTTTTGCAGGTGCAGTAGTAAACCATTCTGGTTCGTGTGCAGCATCAGCATATCCTATAATTTTAGCTAAAGGTTTTAAATTTAATTCTTTGGCTTTTTCTTTACTCATTAGTACTAATGCAGCAGCGCCATCATTTAAGGTCGATGCATTTGCAGCAGTAACGGTACCATCTTTATTAAATACAGGTCGTAAAGTAGGAATTTTATCCATATTTACATTTTTGTATTCTTCATCTTCAGAAAATAGAATTGGATCTCCTTTTCTTTGAGGAATTTCAATAGGAACAATTTCATTTGCGTAATTTCCATTTGCCCAAGCTTTTGCCGATTTTTTATAAGATTCTTTGGCGAAATTATCTTGATCTTCTCTTGTGAAATTATATTCCGTAGCACATATATCACCACAAGTACCCATATGTTTTTGGTCATAAACATTTATCAAACCATCTACTAAAAGACCATCAGTAACTGTAATATTTCCAAGTTTCGTGGCTTTTCTACCAGCAAGATAATGAGGAATATTACTCATACTTTCCATACCTCCAGCAATAACAATTTCAGCATCACCTGTTTTAATAGCTTGTGCAGCAAACATAATAGCTTTCATACCAGATGCACAAACTTTGTTAACACCTGTACAAGGTACTGTATTAGGAATTCCTGCAAAAAGTGCTGCTTGGCGAGCAGGCGCTTGCCCTAAACCCGAAGAAACAACATTTCCCATAAAAACTTCGTCCACTAATTTTGGATCCAAGTTTATTTTATCTAATGCGCCTTTTATAGCTATAGCGCCTAATTTTGGTGCAGGTATACTGGCTAAACTACCTAAAAGACTTCCAATAGGTGTCCTGGCAACTGAAACAATTACAACTTCTTTCATATATAATTCTTAATTATAAATCTAATGCGAATTTAAGTAAATTAAAGCAATTTTTGAGGTATTAAAAAAGAGATTATTTTATATAGCAAATTTTACTTTCTTGAATTTTATGTTTTATAATTTGAAATATTTATAAGTAAACTACTTGCTTATTAGTTTTAAAGAAGTTTTTTAAGAAACATAATGTTTTTATTATTGGTGGTGAATTTTGAGTTTTGAAATTTTAAAATTAATAACAAATTTAAATTTGGTGTGGTTGTTGTTTTGAGGTTTATTAAAGAATATAATATTCAAATTATATGGGTTGGATTTACAGTAACTTACTTAGTAGATTGTTAAAAATCACAAAAATAAAACAGATTGCAAATGTAGGTAAGATAATAATTGTTATTTTTGAATTGCAAATGCAAACTTCGTGAAAAAAATCATAAATAAATTACTCGTAAATCATTCATTAATATATAAGCTATTTTTATATATAGCTACTATAGTTTTAGTTGTGTACCTTTTTCCGAAAGGAGGACAATTTAAATATGAATTTCAAAAAGGTAAACCTTGGCAATACGAAAATTACTATGCTCCTTTTGATTTTGCAATTCAGAAATCTTCAGAAGATATTGAAAATGAGAAAAAGCAAATTAAAGAAACATCAAAACAGTTTTTTGAATATAACAATGAAATTGTATTAAGTGTAAAAGATAAAATTTTTAATAAAATTAATAAGTTTTTATCTGATTCAGAATTATCTAAAGGAGATAAAAGTGATTTGCTGAAAAAAGCAACGGATATTGTAAATTTTATTTATGAATATGGTTATTTAGAAGATTCTGACATTCAATTTGCTGAAAATATTTCAATTACACTTAGAAACGGTAATACAGTACAAGATATTCGTCCTTATAAATTATTTAAAACTTCTCAAATTTTAGAATATCTTAATTCTAAAATGGGTGTTTCTCCTCTTACGCAAGAACAAAATAGTATTTTGAATATTATTTATGAGGAGTTGAAACCAAATGTAAGTTTCGATGAAAATTTCACATTAAAAGTATTACAAGAAAATCTTAATAAAATCTCATATACTGAAGGATTAGTTTCTGAAAAAGAAAGAATTATATTTAAAGGTGATATTGTTGAAGGTGAAAAATTAGCAAAATTAAATTCTATTAAAAGCCAATTTGAATCACAAGTATGGAGCAAGTCAAATTATAACTGGATAGTTTTTGGTTATACCATTTTAGTTGCATTATCGTTTTTAATGTTGTTACTTTTTTTAAGAAAATATAGATTAGAAATTTTTGAAAATAATAATAAAGTTACCTTTATCTTTTTCAATATTATTTTAATAGTACTTCTATTGACGCTTATTGTTAAATACGATGCAAAATATATTTATGTTGCACCAATTGTAATTTTACCATTAGTTTTAAAAGCTTTTTTTGATGCTAGACTTGGTTTGTTTGCACATGTATTAACTATATTATTGCTTGGTTTTATTGTGCCAAATAGTTTTGAATTTATATTTCTGCAAATAATAGCAGGGATTGTTACTATTTTAACAATATCTGAACTATATAAAAGAGCAAACTTATTTTTATCAGTGTTACAAATAACATTTGTATATTTTGTAGCATATTTAGCCTTTTCAATCATCCAAGAAGGTAATGCTCAAAATTTAGATTGGGATAAGTTTTTGTATTTTTCTTTAAACGGTGCTGCAACACTTTTTGTTTTGCCATTAATATATATATTCGAAAAAATGTTTGGTTTAGTTTCAGATGAGTCTTTAAAAGAATTGTCAGATACTAATTCAAAATTATTGAGACAATTGGCAGAAAAAGCACCGGGAACTTTTCAACATTCACTACAGGTGGCAAATCTAGCAGAAGCTTCAGCAAATGAAGTTCATGCAAATTCAATGCTTGTTCGTACAGGAGCATTATATCATGATATTGGTAAAATGGAGAATCCAATGTATTTTACTGAAAACCAATCAACCAATGTAAATCCACATAATGAACTTACACCAAAAGATAGTGCTCATATTATAATTAATCATGTAATTAGAGGTGTAGAATTGGCTAAAAAGAACCACTTACCTGATCGGATTATTGATTTTATAAGAACACACCATGGAACTTCCTTAGTGTATTATTTTTATAAAAAGGAAGAAGAACTAAATGGAGGCGAAGCAGATCGTAGTTATTTTCAATATCCTGGCCCAATACCTTTTTCAAAAGAAACTGCTATTCTAATGATGTGTGATTCTGTTGAAGCTGCATCGCGAAGTATTAAAGAACCTACAGCTCAACTATTAGATAATTTAGTTGAAAAAATAGTAAATAAACAGTTAGAAGATGGACAATTTATGAATGCAGACATTACTTTTAAAGAATTACAAATCATTAAAAAGGTGTTAAAGAAGAAGTTAAAGAATATTTATCATTTAAGAATTGAATACCCAGAATAAATAAGTGATAGATTTAGTTAAAAAAAAGTAAAAAAATGTTGTATAAATGCATTTCTAATGTTACATTTGCAACCGAAAAAATAAGTTCTTTAGCGTATTTTAGGAGAGGTGCCAGAGTGGTAATGGAGCAGATTGCTAATCTGTCGACGGGTAACTGTCGCCAGGGTTCGAGTCCCTGTCTCTCCGCAAAATTGAAGATAACTATTTTCGGGGTGTAGCGTAGCCCGGTTATCGCGCCACGTTTGGGACGTGGAGGCCGCAGGTTCGAATCCTGCCACCCCGACATTATTAGAGTTACGGGCTCGTAGCTCAGCTGGATAGAGCACCTCCCTTCTAAGGAGGCGGTCAAAGGTTCGAATCCTTTCGGGCTCACAAAAAACCTTACTAATATTTTAGTAAGGTTTTTTGCATTAAATACTTTTGTTCTTTTGAAGAGTATAATTTAGAGTAGCTTTAACCTATTTTTTTTGGGTTTTTCATATTCTCATCCATTTCCTTTTTTAAATCTAAAGCAAGTATATAAAGCGCTAATTTACTTCTCAGAAAATACAAAATAACAACCACAATAACGGCAATAGGTACGGTATAAATAAAATCTACTTCATCTGCATATTGTTCACTGTCATTTATAACTGAAATTAATTGAAATAAATAAACTGATATTGGAATGATAATAGCGTGTACCCACCAGTGTTTGTTTGTTAAAAACCAGATTGTTAAAAGAGCTAGTGGAACAAATTTTGATAATAAAAAATAGATATAAGTTTGAACCCTAATATAATAACCACCTTTAATTATTCCAAAGATAGTTTCATAATTTTCAATTTCTCTAGGAATAATTTGGTGAATGTATAATAAATAGGGTGAAGTAATTATTATTAATAGAATAATACTACCTGTCCATAATGAGGTTTTTTTCTTATTTTTCATGGGGTTAATTTAATCTTGATTATTCAAATATACTTTATTTATTTTAATTAATATTAGTAAATACAAAAACCACAATAATATTTAATTTATTGTGGTATCAATGCTTAAAGCTAAGAAAAAATATATTTATCCGTTTCTTGGTAAAATAATATCACTTTTTTTAATAGCTGTA
>Ga0256840_1003373_pt1 | contig 12977 bp, 14 predicted proteins | sample 355202metaG_FD_185969 | JGI IMG/M metagenome (GOLD analysis project Ga0256840, IMG submission 185969) | Hydrothermal vent microbial communities from Mid Atlantic Ridge, Atlantic Ocean - 355-202 | ecosystem: Environmental > Aquatic > Marine > Hydrothermal vents | place: Atlantic Ocean: Mid...
TCTGTGTTTCGGTAGTTGCGATTGCAGTTTCTTTTGCACTTTTGACTCTTGATAAACATGTAAAGATGGAGAATGTAGAATATCATCGTTTTTATCGTTTCTTTGCTACTTTTTGGATAGGTCTTATTCTCTCAATTCTGGCAAATAACATGGGTATTTTCTGGATTGGATTAGAGCTAGCAACACTTAGCACAGTTTACATGATAAAAACAAACAAAAGTTCTATGGCAAGTGCTGAAGCATGGAACTATATGCTCGTGGGAGCCATAGCAGTCTCTCTTTTGCTTTTTGGAATCATACTTATGTACGCAAGCGCAAAGCCTATACTAGGCGAAGAGGCGATGGACTTTTCCAGTTTAGCTATCAATGCCTCAAAAATTCCTTCTCCATTTTTGTTTGAAATGGGTTTTGCTATTAGTGCCGTAGGTATGTTCATAAAGATGGGTTTTTTCCCTATGAACTTATGGCTCGCAAACATAGAAAGAGCATCTTTTTACCCAGTGGCGGCACTGTTTAGTGGTATGCTAGAAACTGCTGTTATGGCAGGATTTTTTAAGTTCTCAAAGATAGCTATGGAAGTCAACTATCCCCATCTTTTTGGATTTACACTATTTTATGTATTTATTACTCTGTTTATGGTTGCATTTTTGATATATAGAGCAAAAGACTTTATCAGGCTTTTTGCACTCTCAGGCATAGAACACATGGCATTGATTGCGATTTTTTGGGTAAGTGGTGGAGCTTTTGCCGCACTGCTTCATCTAGGAGCTCATGCTTTTATAAAACCAGCGCTTTTTCTCTCTACTGGTGTCTTAGAATCTGCAGGTAAATATCATTTTGCAGGCGCACTAAAAGGCTACAAAGGAGTAAAAGGCAAGATTTTTTGGTTCCTTGTGGGACTGTTTATGCTTGCAATCATATCTCTACCACCAAGTCCCATGTTCTTTTCTGAAATTTATGGTTTTGGTGCAATGATAGACTTGGCAAAAAAGAGTGACTATTTAGTTCTTATGCTGATAGTTATTGTTTTTATTATGATTTTAATTTCGGTTATTTTTTATAGATTTGTAGAGGTTTATCAAAGTATGAAGTATGAAGGTGAAGCTGCAGAAAAAAGAGTATATTTGAGTGAGATAATTGCATTATTGATTTTTGTAATTTCGCTAATTGTACTGATGTTACCAGACTCAATAGCTTATCTAAAGAGTATAACATGAGACTAATAGCTAGATTTGCAAAAGATAGAGGTTCTCATTTTGAACTTATCACCGTCTACGATAAAAAAACGGATAGTGAGACAATAGATAAATCAAACCCAATTGCAAAAAGTATTGCAAAACGATTTCCTACTGCCATCTGGTTTGAGAGAAAGATTTATGATGATTTTGGGCTTAAGATGGAAGATAGTTTCGACAAGCGACCACTACTTCATCATGAAAGATTTCCTCACGATATTCATCCAATGTGCAAAAATTTTACCCAAAAGAGATTGGAGCTAGAAGAGTTTGTACCATATAAGTATGAAAGGATTGATGGAGATGGCACATTTGAAGTGGCCGTCGGTCCTATACATGCAGGCATAATCGAACCAGGACATTTTCAGTTTTCTCAAGCTGGAGAAGATATGCTACATCTTGAAGTAAGGCATTTTTATACATACCGAGGCATCGAAAAAAGCTTGGAAGGTTTGAGTTTGGAAGAGGCAAAACCTATAGTTGAACGAATAAGTGGCAACGAAAGTGTTGCTTATCAGATTGCTCTGTTTGATATCCACATGCAAGCATTACACAAAGAAGTACCTTTATCAGTACAAAAATACAATGCCTTACTTTTAGAGTTAGAAAGAGTCATACACCACCTTACAGATTTAGGATTTATTCCAAATGACGCTGGTTTTGCACCAGCATTAGCGATATGTTCTAAGCTCAGTGAAGATGCAAGAAGATGGATGAAAAAGTTAACCAATAGTCGTTTTGGATTTGGTTCGATTACTTTTGATGAAACCACTATAGAAATGGACTCTTTTTTACTCTATCTTGATGAGTTACAAAAAGAGATAGATTGGTTCGAGGATTGGATTATAGATGTGCCATCGCTTTGGGATAGATTTGACACAACAGGCAGACTTAGTATTAGAAAAACCATTAAGTATGGAACCGTAGGCGTAGTGGCACGAGCAAGTGGAAGAGTACTTGATAGACGCTTAAATCACTTTTATATTGACCATGGTTTTGTTATGGCAGGGGCAAATAGTGGCGATGTTTCAGCAAGATTTTTAGTTAGAATAGATGAGATAAAAAACTCTATACTTATGATGAAAAACTTTATAGATAATAAAAAAGAAGAAATAAAATCTGATAAGCTTTATGATGGAGAGTACAACTCATATGTAGAAAGCTCTTTGGGAGAAGTTTTTATGCACATAGAACTCAAAGATAAAAAAATAGAACGCTTTTTTGTGAGAGACCCAAGCTTTATAAACTGGCAAGCTTTACATGTCATGATGGATGGAGATATTATCGCAGATTTTCCACTGATTAACAAGAGTTGCGATTTAAGTTACGCAGGGAGTGACCTATGATAAGTTTTTGGCAAAAAAGATTCAAAAGTTCTATATTGACAGAAGATTTAGAGATTGATAAAGAACTAGAAACCATAAAAAAAGAGCTAAAAAACAAAATAAGCAAAAAATTTGCAGGAAGCTTAGCCATTCGCATGGTAGACAGCGGAAGTTGCAATGCCTGCGAGGCAGAATGCAATGCCCTAGCAAATCCATACTATAACCTAGAAAGACTCGGTATATATTTTGTAGCTAGCCCTAGACATGCAGATGTTATGCTTTTAAGCGGAGTCATGACTCTCAACATGCTACCGCATGCTAAAGATGCTTATGAGCAAATGAGCTCCCCCAAATGGGTTATCTCACTAGGAGACTGCACTAGTAGCAAATGCCCCATAAAAAACAGCTTTGCAATCGCAGGCGGTATTGATGAACTATTCCCCATAACCCACCACATACAAGGATGCCCTCCAGAACCTAAAGATATCATCATGGGCATATTGGAGTTTTTAAGAAAAATTTAACCAAAAAATAAACATTATTCTAGTAGACTTACAAGCATTTAAAAACAAAATAAACAGGAGAATATTAAATGAAAAACCCAAAAGGATTTCGAGGGAAGTATTTTTCACTTGCTGCAATTTTAGCTTTGAGTACAACTATAACTTTAGCGAACGAGACTAAAAGTTATACAGATACAAAGCAAAATAGCGAAGAGCAAGTAGAATATACTGAAGCTGAAGAGCTAACTCCCCCGAGTGATGAGTTAAATGTTGCTATAATTTCAAAAAGAATTAAAGCCAAAAAATCAAAGGTATACTCTGCCTCAAAGAGTCTTGTTAGTGCAACAAATGTAACTGATAATGTAAATATCTTAACATCGCAAGAGATGGAACTTCAAGGTATAACAACTGTAAGCCAAGCACTTGATTCTTTGCCAGGGGTAAGCGTTACAAGCAATGGTGGCTTAGGACAAACTACAAATATAATTATGCAAGGTCTTGATAATAAGTACACATTGGTTTTGATTGATGGTGTTAAATACAATGATCCATCTAATTTTTCAGGAGCTAATTTAAGTAATATTCTGGTAGAAAATATAGAACGCATAGAAGTTATAAAAGGTGCACAAGGTGGAGTTTGGGGAGCTGATGCAGTTGCTGGGGTTATAAACATCATTACAAAAAAAGCAAAACCTGGTACACATGCAAGTGTAGGAGTTGAAGCAGGTAGCTACAAATATAGAAGTTATACAGCATCTTTATCTCATAGAACTCGTACTTATGATGTGATGCTTTCAGCATTACATATAAGCCAAGATGGGTATAGCGTAGTTCTGCCAAAAGGTGATAATTTAGATAAATACGAAGATGATGCTTATAGAAATACAACTGTAAATCTTAAGGTAGGCTATTGGATTAATGCTGATAATCGTATAGAATTTTCTCACCAAGATGTAAATGCAATGGCAGAGTACGACTGGACTAGCGATCCAAATAAAGATGAAGTGATTAACTATAGAGAAAAAGCTACTTATTTAACTTATAAGTATTTTACTGGTAGACATAAAATTGAGACAACAGTTTCTCAAGGATATACTTTACGCGAAGAGTGGAATTTAAAAGGGAAAACTCCTTCCATAGAAATAAAAGATACTTTTAGATATGGTAAAGATAATTTATTGGTATTCGGTGGAAACTATGAGAAGCGTAAGATTGAGTCAAGTGGAGATAAATCAGAAGATTCTAGTAAATCACTATTTTTAAACAATACTTATAGATATAAAAACATAGTTTTATCACAAGCCTTACGATATGATAATTTCAGTGATTATGATAATAAAATAACAGGAAAACTTGGAGCAAAATATCTGTTTTCTGAAGATGTAAATTTTTATGTAAATATAGGCAATGGTTACTTGGCGCCTAGCATAACTCAGATTACCAATCCTTGGGGTAAACCTAACTTGGAATTAAAACCAGAAAAAAGTGAGAGCATAAATTTTGGGGTAACATTTTATGGTTTGAATGTAAATTTATTTAAGAATAAAATAGATAATATGATTGAGTATGTGTGGGCACCGTATCCTAATTCACAATATAAGAATTCTGTAGGGACATCAAAATTTAAAGGAATTGAAATTTCATACCAAAAAACACTATTTGACAAATTATTGTTAGGTGGAAACTACACCTATGTAGATGCAAAAGATGCTGACGGTAAAAGATTAGAAAAAAGACCAAGATATCAGATTGGACTAAATGCTTCTTATTCCGCTACTAAAAAACTAATTTTAAATATGGATGGAACATATGTAGGTTCACGAACAGAGTTTGGCAATGAAACAGGCAGATATTTTTTAGCAAATACAAACATACATTATAAGATAGACAAAACTTGGAGTACATATTTTAAAGTAAATAACATACTGGATAAAGAGTATCAAACAGTTTATGGCTATGCAACTTCTAGAAGAAGTTTTTATCTTGGTGTCAAGGCTAGCTTCTAATGCAACTCCACCTAAGAGACTATATATGGTACAAGTTCCTAAATTCTCTATTTTTTGGAGTTAGTGTCGGTAGCATATTTGTTTTATATACCCCACTTGAACCATCTATATACTCTCTTGGTGGCATAGTTTTAGCACTTGGTATGCTCTTTATTGCCAAGTGGTATGACTACCTTATGAATCTAAAAGCGTTTTTTTATGCGACTGTTTTTGTTGAAACTGTTGTGCTGTTATTTGTGAGTGCTTTTTTGTTTTTTGGTTACTCTTATATGATTGCTATTACTATCTATATCGGCTATCAACTTACTTTTATGCTTGGCAATTATCTTGTTCGTATGGAGACGATAGCCCTTAAAAAAACGGCTATTTTATCTTTTACTGATGTGGCTAAACAAAAAGGGTATCTTTTTGGTATGGTTATTTCTTATGGTTTTTACAAACTTTTAGAATTTCTTCAAGTAAGCGATAAAAAGATACAAGTTTATGACTTACATGTAGGACTTTTTGTACTACAGATAATAATATTGTATTTTGTGTTTAAGGCTTTTAAAAGTTCATAATAGCTAATATTGTATATGACTATATACATTTACATAAAGGCTAAAAATGCTTGCCAATCTTAAAAAATACCAAAACAGACTTTTAAAAACATTTAAAATAGAGTATAAAAGATATATTTTTAATGATATAAACTTTGATGATAAGATGATAGCTATATTGGGAGCAAGAGGAGTTGGCAAGACTACTACACTTTTACAGTACCTGCTAGAACTTCACTCACAAAACAAAAATGCACTTTATATATCTTTGGATTACCCTTTTTTAAGCGGAGTTAATCTTATAGAGATAGTCGAAGAGTTTGCTCAAAGTGGTGGCGAATATCTACTGCTTGATGAAGTGCATAGGTATCATGACTTTAGCTCATACCTAAAAACAATATATGACTTGTACGATGTAAATGTTATCTTTACAAGTAGCAGTGCAACATCTCTGCTAAATGCTAAAAGCGACTTAAGTCGAAGAGTAACATTATATAATCTATATGGGTTTTCTTTTAGAGAATTTTTAGAGATAAAACATAACCTGAAGCTTGATTTTATTTGTCTTGAAGATCTGTTTAGTTCGCATATAGATAAGGCAGATGCAATTTTAAAAACCAATATAAATATACTAAAAGAGTTTAAGAGTTATTTGGAGATAGGATATTATCCATTTTATTTTGATAAAAGAACTTCTTATTATGAAAATCTAGTAAACACCATAAATCTTACTATTGATTTAGATTTAACATCGCTAGGATTGATAGAGCAAAAATATACATATAAACTAAAAAAACTGCTTGAAGTAGTTTGTGAAAGTAGTCCTTTTGAGGTCAACTATAGCAAAATCGCTACAAACGCACAGATAAGCAGAGTGAAGCTTTATGATTACATAACTTTTTTAAATGACGGGCAAATGTTGCTTTTACTCAATGAGCCAATCAAGGGCATAAAAAAGATAAATAAACCAGCAAAAATTTATCTAAACAATACTAATTTACTCTATGCATATTGTCAAAATAGGCAAATCGGAACTGTGAGAGAAACTTTTTTTGCAAATCAAGTTTCACAAAATAACATACTACATATCTCAAATAAAGGTGACTTTATAATCAATGAAAAATACCATTTAGAAATCGGCGGCAAAAATAAAGGCTTTAAACAAATAAAAGATATACCCAATAGTTTTGTCGTAGCAGATGATATGGAAGTTGGATTTGGAAACAAGTTGCCATTGTGGCTGTTCGGATTTTTATATTAGGGACTTACATGAATTATCTTGAGTGGTTTGAAACGCATTCACAAAAGCATGCCAAGATTTTAAAAAAACTAACAACTCTAAGTGAAGATGAGGTTGTCGAGTATTTTAGGTTTGAAAATATGGTCAAAAATGAGCTAGATTTTTGTCTTTTGTATGCAACTAACACTAGGTGTCACGACATAAAAGAGCTCAATTGTTACCTTTGTGCATGTCCACATTTTAGATTTAATGATAAAGGTTTTAAGAAGATAGAAGATAAAAAATTGCTAAGTTTTTGTAGTGTAAATTCAAAAAATGGAAGTCAATTTATAACTAAAGATGTTATACATCAAGACTGTTCAAACTGCCTAATTCCTCACAAAAAAAACTACATACAAAAGGTTTTTAAAAGAGATTGGGTTGAAATCATGAAAGAAGTAAAATAATTTGCTATAATAATAAAAAAACTAAAGGTAATTATATGGCAACATATGTTTTTGGGCATACAAACCCAGATAGCGATTCGATAGTAGGATCAATCTCTCTTTCATACTTAAAAAATCAAATTGGTGAGGATTGCACTCCAAGAAGACAAGGCGAGATAAGTGCTGAGACTCAGTTCATACTAGATAAATTTGGTTTTGAAGTACCAGAACTAAAAACTAGTTATGCAGGTGAAGATGTTTATATCATAGATTATTCTGATCTTGCACTTGCACCAAAAGATATACTCGAAGCAAATATAAAAGGCATAGTAGATCACCATAAACTTGGCGACATAACAACTTCTGTTCCGCTAGAATGCTGGATAAGACCAGTAGGATGCTCAAACACCATAGTAAAAGAGATGTTTGACTTTCACAAGGTTGAGATCCCAAAAGATTTAGCAGGCATTATGCTTTGTGCGATACTTAGTGATACGGTTATATTCAAATCTCCAACATGCACTAAGGTAGATGTAAAAGCCGTTAAAGAGTTAGCTAAGATTGCTGGCATTGAAGACTTTAAAGCACTTGGAATGGAGATGTTTTTAGTAAAATCAGCAGTAGAAGGTTCAAGTCCAAGAGAGCTCACTACAAGAGATTATAAAGATTTCAATATAGGTAGCAAAAAAGTTGGCATTGGACAACTTGAAGTTGTGGATTTAAAAGTTTTTGACAAAATCAAAGATGATCTTTTTACTGACATGAAACTACTAAAAGAAGAGGGTGGACGACATACTGTTATGCTTCTTCTAACAGATATTATGCTCGAAGGTTCACAGTTGCTCGTAGTCAGTGACGATGAAAGTTTGGTTGAAAAAGCATTTGATATAAAGCTAGAAAATCATCAAATTTGGTTACCAAAAGTACTTAGTAGAAAAAAACAAATAGTTCCATTTATCGAGAAAGTATTTAAGTAGATGAAAACAAAAAGAGAGTTTTTAGTAAAAAATCAAAAAGATTTAAACAACTATCTACAAGAAAATTCTCTTACATGTAAGCTATATAAATACAAAGATAAAAACTCGTATATGTATGAGTTTACAAACTTTACTTATGTTCTTGAAGAGTATAAGGATTTCAAAAAGCTTGTTTTGATTTATGAGGAAGATGTAGTTTTAGATAAGAGCATCTCAATACTTGAAGAGATAACAGATGACAAGAGATATTCAAAAGAGTATCTAGAGTTGTTTGGTGAACCAAAAAGTTATGAATTTGATGAAAAAAAAGTTTTTCAAAAGTGTGATAATGCTGGTCTGTCAAGAATAGATTTACATTTTAAGATGGGTATGAGTAGTACAAAGGTTCTTAGAACTATTCTCTATAGACTCAATCAAATTTTTACTTTAAAGTACGCTTCATATCTTAAGAAAGATATAGAGTATGAGGAGCTAGAAAAAAACCATAAAAAACTACGAAAAGCACTAAAACTATCAAGAGATTTTTTTGACAAAGAAATAATAACGAAGATAATAGAAGACTTTGAAGATATCTATATGCTTTTAAATCATCAGGATACTTTTGAAAGATATGTTCTAAACTTTCAAGTTTTCATTTATGAAGATAGGTTTTATAACTCTGATGGAGCAGACAAGCCTATAGACTTTTTTGATAAAAAAGAGAAACTATTTAATTTACTGAAGGATAAGAAATGAAAAAGATTTTAGCACTGTTCGTAGTTGTACTTATAGCAATGACTTCTGCAAATGCAGGAGCAGGAGGAGATGCTTGGAGAGCTACTACAAAAGCAAGTGGTGAAGCTTGGCAAGGCACAAAAGACACTAGTAAAAAAGTATGGAAAGGCGCTAAAGAAACTTCGAGTGAAGCTTGGAAAGGTACTAAAGATGTTTCAAAAAAAGTTTGGAAAGGCACCGAAGAGACTAGCAAAAGTACTTGGGAAAGCATAAAAGATTTTTTTAAATAATGCTAAGTAAAGACTTATACACTATTGATTCTATAAAAGAAGATAAAGCCGTTATTACATTTTGTGATGAAACTCATCCTCTTTTTAAGGCACATTTTCCTACAAAACCCATTTTACCTGGTTTTATGAACTTTGATATAGTTGAAAAACTATTTGACATCAAAATAACAACGCTAAAAAAAGCAAAATTTCTTAAAATAATAGAACCAAAACAAACCATAACATACGAACGAAACAAAAACAGTTTCAAAGTTTTACATAAAGATGATGTAGTAGCAAGTTTTAGCTTATGAGTATTTGTGTAGTCATCCCTGTCTATAATTCCCCATACATTTTAGAAGTCATAGAAGATGTCCTAAGACACGGATACAAAGTCATAGTCGTAGATGATGGCTCGTCCGAAAAAGTCAATACAAAAGACTTACATGTAGAACTCATAAGGCACGAGAAAAACATGGGAAAAGGCGAAGCCATACTCAGTGGAGCTAAAAAAGCAAAAGAACTAGGCTATGAGTTTTTCGTAACTATGGATGCCGATAAACAACACCTAAGCAGTGAAATACAAAAGCTAACTAAATCCTACAAAAAAGAGACTATCGTGATAGGATGCAGAAATTTTGAAGATGAAAATGTACCAAAAAGTTCCAAATTTGGTAGAGCTTTTAGTAACTTTTGGGTAAACATAGAGACAAACCAAAAACTAAAAGACACACAAAGTGGCTTTAGAATTTACCCTATTTCAATCTTAGATTTAAACATAAAAAACAGAAGATTTGATTTTGAAATCGAAGTATTAGCTCTTCATTCTTATTCCAAAAAAAAGACATCAGATGTTGATGTAGAGTGCTATTACCCTTCAAGAGATGAAAGAATTTCTCACTTTGACAAAGTAAAAGACAACGTAAGACTTAGCCGTATTCACTCAAGACTTTTTATGCAAAGATTTTTTCTTTTAAGAGGATGGCTGTGGAATTAGGTTTACTTTTAATCAAATGTAATTTTGATATCATATCTGACCTTAACACACAAATGCACTTTTAGATAAAAGCTTCTATATACTGCGTGTAGTATACTAACACTACAAAAATGCAAGAGATAGTTTTAAATGCTCTCAATACATCAACTAGCTTTCAAGACTAAGAACTTATTTATTTATTGATAATTCATTCGAAAAAAGGTTAAACAAACCTTAACAGTAATTTTAGTAAAATAAGAGGTTATAGTAAATTTTATTAAAAGTAAATATCAAAATGAAAAAAGTTTTAGTTCTATATTATTCTCAAACAGGACAACTTAAAAGTGTTGTAGATAGTTTTATTTCAAAGCTTCCTGATGAAGAGATTCAAGTCGATATCAGAGAGATAGAACCAGTGCAGATATATCCATTTCCTTGGGGTTTTTATGAGTTTGCTCAGGAGTTTCCAGAGGCGACGCTTGTTGAGGGGCATGAGGTCAAAGAGCTTGAGTATTTGCAAGATGATTATGATTTGATTATCTTGGGCTATACTATTTGGTTTTTAGCTCCGTCTTCTCCTGTAGTTGGTTTTTTGAAGAGTGAGCAAGCAAAAAAGATATTTAACAATAAGCCTGTAGTTACGCTTATAGCATGCCGCGATATGTGGGTGATGGCTCAAGAGAAGATGAAAGTTTTATTGAATGATGTCGATGCAAAGCTTATAGACAATGTGGCTTTAACAGACCAAGGCAAGGGAATTTACTCGTTTATTACAACGCCAAAGTGGCTTATGAGTGGTAGCAAAGATGCTTTTTGGTTCTTTCCAAAAGCTGGAATTTTAGAGAGTGACATAAAAAATGCTTCGAGATTTGGCGAGAGATTAAATGAGGCACTGAAAAACGATAAGGAAAAAGAAGGCAAAGCACTTTTGACCAACCTAAATGCAGTCAATGTCAATGGCAAACTGATAGCTTCTGAGATAATCGGAACAAAGAGTTTTAAAATCTGGGCAAAAATAGTCAAGTTTTTTGGAAAGAAAAACTCTTTTGGAAGAAAATTTGCAGTTACTTTTTACACTATGTTTTTAGTTATTTTAGTTTTTACAATCGTGCCACTAAACATACTAGTAAGAAAAATTATAAATAGATTTAAAGAAGAAAAACTTATAGAATTAGAGAAACAATACGAAAGGCCAAGCGGTAGATGAGAGAAGTATATATAAACAATATGGCAGTTTTTATGCCAAATGAACCAGTTGACAATAAAAATATGGAAAATGTTTTAGGGATGATAGATGGCAAGCCTTCTTTGGTGAAGAGGATAGTGCTTCGTTCAAACGGGATAAAAGCAAGATACTACGCCATCAATCCAGAAACCAATGAAACTACACATTCAAACGCCAGACTTGCAGCAAATGCAATAACAAAATTAAAAAAAGATGGTTTCGATATAGACTCAGCAGAACTTTTAGCATGTGGAACTACAACGCCAGATCAGCTTTTACCAAATCATGCTTTGATGGTCCATGGGGAGACTGATTTAGAACCTATGGAAGTTGTTAGTATCGCTGGGATTTGTTTGAGTGGTTTAACCGCACTTAAATATGCATTTACTTCTATAAAATCTGGTGAGATTGAGAGTGCTATTGCTACGGGAAGCGAAAATATTTCTGCTTCGATGAGAGGAAGAAATTTTGAACCAGAAGTACAATCAAAAGTCGATATGGTTAGAAAAAGTAGAGAGCTTACTTTTGAAAAAGATTTTTTAAGATGGATGTTAAGTGATGGAGCTGGAGCTATTGGAGTGAGCAGCAAACCAAATAGTGACTCTATTTCTTTGCGAATTGAGAAGATTTTTTCAAGAAGTTATGCAAGCCAGAATGAGACTTGCATGTACTCAGGATGCGAAAAACTAAACGATGGCACAATAAAAGGATATAGAGAATACCTACCAGAAGAGTGGTTAAAAAAATCTATATTTGCAGTAAAACAAGATGTAAAACTTCTCAATAGCTCTATCGTAGAGCAAACTGTAAAAAGACCTTTGGCAGAGATGCTTTCAAAGGATATGTTTAAGCCTGAAGATATTGATTGGTTTTTGCCTCACTATAGCTCAGAGTATTTTAAAGACAGACTTTATGATGGTATGAAAGAAGTAAATTGCGACATACCTCAATCAAAATGGTTCACAAACTTATCTACTAAAGGCAACACAGGCTCAGCTTCTATCTATGTAATTCTAGAAGAACTTTTTAACTCAGGAAAACTAACAAAAGGTGAAAAACTCCTTTGTTATATCCCAGAGAGTGGACGCTTTTCAGCAGCTTATATGCTTTTGGAGGTTGTATAGTTGAAGCTTGAAAATGTGCCACAAGATGAGAGCTCTACTTATGCAAAGATGAAAAAAACTATCTATGCAAAAGATGAAAAAGGAAAGATGCAAGGTATCAGTTCAAGCGGTTGGGAAGTCGAAGAGACGGTAACAAGACAAGCTCTTGATGATATACAAGAGCATATAAAAAAGGCTTTTTTAGAAGTAAAAGAGGGTAGAAAATCAACTCTATATTACTACATGTATGCCAAAAAGATGGATTTACTACTTCTTTCTCAGGCTACTGGATTTTTTCAGTGGACTATTAAAAAAGATTTTAAGCCAAGCACATTTGCTCATATAAAAGAGAGCAGACTTTTGGAATATTGTGATGTTTTAGGGGTTGAATTGGCTGATATAAAGGAACTACCAAGTGAGTGAATTTAAACATACACATC
>Ga0256840_1003374_pt1 | contig 12971 bp, 14 predicted proteins | sample 355202metaG_FD_185969 | JGI IMG/M metagenome (GOLD analysis project Ga0256840, IMG submission 185969) | Hydrothermal vent microbial communities from Mid Atlantic Ridge, Atlantic Ocean - 355-202 | ecosystem: Environmental > Aquatic > Marine > Hydrothermal vents | place: Atlantic Ocean: Mid...
GAGAGAACATATAAAATTATCAGATTTTAAAGGAAAATACGTTTATATTGATATTTGGGCTACTTGGTGTGCGCCTTGTGTAATGCAAATGCCTTACCTAGACAAATTAAAAGAAAAGTATAAAGACGATATAGTATTTATTGGTATTTCTACCGATGGATTTAAAGGTACATGGGAAAAATTTTTAAAAGTTAATCATGTTAAAGGAATACAATTACATGCAGGCGATGATGAAACATTTAAAGCCTTATATAAAGCACAAAGTGTTCCAAAATTTCTTTTGATAAATCCAGAAGGGAAAATATCTACCGCTGATGCTCCAAAACCATCAGAAACGGAAACCATAGAAATGCTATTTGACAGAATTGCAACATGGAATAAAAAGAAAAGTAATAAAAACTAAAGCAAATATAAAATGAAAAAATTAGTCGCTTATTTATTAATTATTTTAGGAATTGCAATGATCTATATTGGAGGTTTTGCTGCTCCAAAATTTATGTTACCACCAGTAATCACAGGAATTGGTTTTTTTGCTATTGCTGCAGTTTATTTACAGGAAAAATAGATTTTTAAATCTAACTCACACCGTGACTTTGAGTCACGGTATGAGTGCTGTGCATAAGTCAAGGTTTCTTGTTTACAGTCAGGGCTTCAATTAGAGTGAAACCCTGACTTGAGATATAAAAAACTCACACCGTGACTCAAAGTTACGGTGTGAGTAAAAAATAATTACTTACACTTTTCTTCTATTTCATCAGTATTCGTAAAGGCTAGGCAGTCCAATTTCTTTTAGCTTATTTCTTGTAAATATAAGGTGTTATAAATTTAGGTTGGAATTATTCTTTTCCCTTGTTCAATATAGGCAAAAACAAAAAGGACAAACCACCAAAGGTTAGCACCATTATGGTTTGTGAAATCCACATTAATAAACCAAAAGACGCTCCAGCTTCTTTATTTATTCCGTAAAGCGATAAAGCTGCAGCAACAAAAACAGGATAAGCACCAAAACCACCATTGGTGATTGACATGGCAACTGCACCTGCAATAAATCCAACTAAAAGCGCTTCAAAAGAAAGATGTGAAGTTTCTGGAACCGTAAAAGTTACAGCCCAAAACATAGCAATATACATCAGCCAAATAAAGATAGTATGAAAAATAAATGCTCCTTTTTTATCCATTTTTAAAATACTTCCAACACCTTCTATTAATCCGTTAATAAAAGTTCTAATTTTTATTAAGAACGGATGAGTTGATTTTTTAATTAGTTTAATTCCTGCGTAAGCAAACCCAAAAAACAACACCAAAACTATAATTTTATTGATTGGATTTGACCCAGAAAAATAGCCAATAATTAAATCTGCTTGATAAAAAAACACAATACCCAAAATAATTAATAGCATGATAATATCTGATATTCTTTCGGCAACAATAGTTCCAAATCCTTTTTCAAAAGGCACATTTTCGTATTTGGCAAGTGTTGCTGCTCGTGCAACTTCGCCAGAACGAGGAATGACTAAATTTAAAAGATACGCCAACAAAACTGCCATAATACTATTTGCATATTTGGGTTTGTATCCTAAAGGAGCGAGCATAAAATGCCAACGATAAGCACGTGAAAGATGACTTAAAATACCAAAAAACAACGAAAGTAAAATCCACCAATAATTGGCATTTTTTAAATTATATACAATTTGTTTTAGCTCTTCATTGGTGAATTTAGCAATATAAATATAAACTAAAAAAACTCCCAAAAAGATTGGAAGTAGTATAAAAAGTATTTTTTTTATTTTTTTATTCAAAGCTTAGTTTAATAAATTCTTTTCATTAGGAAAAACTAAAGACGGTTTAAATTTTTTAGCCTCTTCAAATTCTAAAATAGCAAAAGTAATGAGAATAAGTGTATCGCCAACGGCAACTTTTCTGGCTGCTGCTCCGTTTAAGGTAATCTCTCCACTTTTTCTTGGGCCAGGAATAACATAAGTTTCTAAACGTTCACCGTTATCATTATTTACAATAAGCACTTTTTCTCCTTCAATAATATTGGCGGCATCCATTAAATCTTCATCAATAGTAATACTACCAATGTAATTTAGGTCTGCTCCTGTTACTTTAACTCTATGGATTTTAGATTTTACTACGGTTACTTGCATGGCACAAAATTAATCTTTTTTAATTAGTTGTTTGTTTTTTTATAAAAATGTTTGTTAGTGTATTTTTATTAAAGCTGTAAATTATCAATTAATCTAATTTTTCCAGCAAACACAGCAATAAAGGCTCTTTGTTTTATTTTTGATTTTGGATCTTTTTTTCCTTCAAAAGTTTTTAAATTATCTTCATTTGCAATAGTAAAATACTCTAATTTTAGAAGTGGATGTTTCTTAAACTTTTTTTCCACCCATTTTGTTACTTTAGAAGCATTTTTTGTGCCAAACTTTTTCTTTGATTTTTTTAATATTTTATAAATAAATGGCGCCACCTCTCTATGTTCTGGTGTAAGCCTAGCATTTCTGGAGCTCATTGCAAGTCCGTCTTTCTCTCTAAAAATAGTACAACCCACAATTTTAATAGGCATTTGTTCAATTTCAACCAGTTTTTTTATGATTTGTAATTGCTGAAAATCTTTTTCACCAAAATAAGCGGTATCAGGTTGTACAATTTCAAACAATCGTTTTACAATGGTGCCAACGCCATCAAAATGACCATCTCTAAATTTGCCTTCCATTTCGTGCTCAATTCCTCCAAAGTCAAAATGTTGAGATTTAATATTTGTACTGTATATTTCCTTAACGGAAGGGATAAAAACGATATCACAACCAACCTCATCTAGCAACTTTTTATCTGCATCTAATGTAATTGGATAATTATCTAAGTCTTCTTTTTTATCAAATTGCGTAGGGTTTACAAAAATACTCACCACTACCACATCATTTTCATTCTTTGCTTGTTTGATTAATGATAGGTGTCCTTTGTGCAAAGCACCCATTGTTGGAACAAATCCTATTGATTTTTTTTGTCTAAGTTTTTTTAATTCTTGTTGAAGATTTGTTACTGTTTTATAAACGTTCATTATTCAAGTAATTTAAGGTTGCGAAATTACAAAAAATAAAAAACAGTCAAACTTAAATGAAAAATCAAATTTATTTTGAATTTATTGATTTTACAACAATCTTAATTTATATCTAAAATCTAACAATTAATCATACTTCTGATAAGACTTCTCTTCTACCAAATTAGAACCTGTTAATTCGTTAATTTGTCTTTTAATATCAGAACGTTTATCATTGGTAAAATACACTGCACGAGCTGTTTTTACAAATTCATCACCAAAATCTTTTGCACGTTCTAAATCACGTATAGTATCTTCAATATTCCATAATTCTTGGTTAATATTTAAAAGTGCAATATATAATTCGTGCTCTTTTTTTATTATTTTAGCAACGGCTTCATCTAAAACAGCGTATTCATTTCTTAAATTTTTAAGCTTTGATTCGTCTTTTATATGTTTTAATTTAATCTCAATGATACTTAGTTTATCTGCAATTTCTCCGTTTGATACTTCTATTTTCATTTTATTAACTTTGGTTCAATGCAAAAATACATAAAATGTGCTTAGCATGTTTGTATGTCTGATAAAAAAATGAGTACGCATTTACAAAACTAAATAATCTTCTCCTGTCTCAACAAAGTATCTAAACTATCTGCTGCGTCAAAACAACTGCTTACTTTTTCTGAAGTAGTACAGTAACGAGTATCTATTTTATGTGCTTTACAGGTAATATCTGATAAGTCAATTTTTTTAAATTTATCATTGATGGAAACGCATTTTTTATAGAGTTTATCAATAGTATCTAAATTTAAAATATCAATATTATTTTCTAACAAATAACCTTTTAAATAACTTTCTATGGCAAATTGTGAGTTTTTACAAACCGAGTATAAAACAATATCTTCTTCTGGTCTAAACAGTTCTTCGTTGGCTTTTTTTAATTTTTCCGAACCGTTTTTATAGAATAATTGTGATCTTTTTTCCATATATTTTAAAAAAATAAAACCTCACAGGTTTTAAAAACCTGTGAGGTTTGAGTTAATGAATTACATATTTTTATATAATTCTAATCGTTCCCAATTAGTTTCTACATCTTCTTGGGCTTGTTGTAACAATTCTTCTGCAATTTCTGGATGTTGTTTTACCACTCTAGTAAATCGAGTTTCGTTATACATAAAGTCGCTTACATTTCCAACAGGTGCTTTTGAATCGAGTTTAAATTTCTTTCCTTTTGGTTGTGAAGGATTAAATCTAAACAACGGCCAATATCCTGTTTCTACTGCTATTTTTTGATGTTTTGCACCATCCATCATATTATAACCATGTTCAATACAGTGAGAATATGCAATAATTATAGATGCTCCAGGATATTCTGCTGCTTCTTTAATGGCTTTTAAAGATTGTGCGTCTTTTGCTCCCATAGCAATTTGTGCTACATAAACATTACCATAAGAAATGGCTTGTAAAGCTAAACTTTTCTTAGCAGTACGTTTACCAGCTACAGAGAATTTAGCACTTGCACCAAGTGGCGTTGCTTTGGATGTTTGTCCTCCAGTATTTGAATACACCTCTGTATCCATCACCAAAATATTGATATTTTCTCCAGTTGCTAAAACATGATCTACTCCTCCATAACCAATATCGTAAGCCCAACCATCACCACCAAGAATCCAAACATCTTTTTTACGTAAGTATTCTGTTAATTGATTTAATTTTTTAGCATCAGCATCGTCTAATTTTGTTAAAGCAGTTTTTAAAGTTTCAATGTCTTTAAATTTTTGTGCTTTTTCAGATTCATTTATTTCTAAATTATTTGTAATGGCTTCTACAATATCTGAACCAACTAATAATTCAACTTTTTTAAGTAAATTAAAGGCTAATTCTTGTTTTTTAGTAAGTGCCAATCGCATACCTAAACCGTATTCTGCATTGTCTTCAAAAAGTGAATTTGCCCATGCTGGACCTCTTCCAAATTCATTTGTTTTATATGGTGTCGTTGGTAAATTTCCTCCATAAATTGAAGAACAACCTGTGGCATTTGCTATTAAAATACTATCACCATACAACTGTGTAAGCATTTTAATATATGGTGTTTCACCACAACCAGGACAAGCACCAGAGAATTCAAATAATGGTTCTAAAAATTGAGAACCTTTCACATTGGTAATACTTAATTCTGTTCTATCGTAATCTGGTAAATCTATAAAGTAATCCCAGTTTTTATCTTCTACCATATCCACATCAATTTTCTTGTGCATGTTTATGGCTTTAAAGTTTTCAATTTCTTTACTTTCGGCAGGACAAACGGCTACACATAAATCACAACCTGTACAATCTTCTGGTGATACTTGTAGTACATACGATTCGGTATTTTTATCAAAAGGTCTTCCTTTAGCTGCAACACTTTTTAATGATTCTGGCGCACTTGCTAAGATGTCATTTGGTACAACTTTGGCTCTTATGGCTGCATGCGGACAAATAGCCACACATTTATTACATTGTGTACATAGATTGGCATCATCCCAAATAGGAATAAAATCTGCTATACCACGTTTTTCAAACATTGCTGTACCTGTTGGAAAAGTTCCATCTGCTGGAAATGCGCTTACCGGCAACTCATCTCCTTTTCCTGCTAAAATTCTTCCCAATACATTGTTTACAAAATCACTTCCTCCAGGAACCATCATTGGTTTTAAACTGAGGTTATTGGTAATTTTTTTAGGATAATCTACTTCATGTAAATTTTCTAATGATTTATCTACGGCATTAAAATTCATTTGCACCACAGAATCTCCTTTATGAGAATATGATTTTACTATGGCATCTTTAATTTTCTGGATGGCTTCATCCTTAGGTAAAATACCAGAAATAGCAAAGAAACAAGTTTGTAAAACAGTATTGGTACGTTTCCCTAATTTAGCTTCGTGAGCTACTTTTGAGGCATCAACTACATAGAATTTTAATTCTTTTTCAAGGATTTCTTCTTGCATCAATTTTGGCAATTCATTCCAAACTGCTTTATCATCATAAGGTGAATTTAGCAAGAACGTTCCGCCTTTTTTCATCTTTTTAAGAATGTCGTATTTATGTACAAAATTGTATTGATGACAAGCTATAAAATCGGCTGAATTAATCAAATAAGTTGAGTAAATTGGATCTGGTCCAAAACGCAAATGCGAAATGGTTTGTGCTCCTGCTTTTTTAGAATCGTAAACAAAATATCCTTGTACGTAATTATCTGTTGTTTGTCCGATGATTTTAATAGAGTTTTTATTTGCTCCAACAGTTCCATCAGAACCTAAACCATAAAACATACAATTAAAGGTGTTTTTACTAGTTTTAAAGTGATGATAAGGTAAACTTGTATGACTTACATCATCTTGAATACCAATGGTAAAATGTTGCTTTGGTTGCTCTTTATCTAATTCATCATAAATTCCTTTTACCATAGACGGATTAAATTCTTTTGATGATAAACCATAACGACCTCCAATGATTTTTGGCATGGTTCTACCACTTTCTACAAAGGCAGACACTACATCTAAATACAATGGTTCTCCAACACTACCAGACTCTTTAGTTCTATCTAAAACAGCTATTTTTTTAACGGATTTAGGCATTGCATCCATAAAATGTTTGATAGATAATGGTCTATATAATCTAACAAAGATAGCACCTACTTTTTCTCCATTTGCGGCTAAAGTTTGAACGGTTTCCATAACAGGACCTTGACCAGAACCCATAATAACCACTACTTTTTCTGCTTCTGGATGACCAACATAGTAGTATAAACTGTATTTTCTTCCTGTATGTTGATAAAATTCGTCCATGGATTCTTGAACCACTTCTGGTACTTTATCATAATACGTATTTGCAGCTTCACGTGCTTGGAAGAATACATCAGGATTTTGAGATGTTCCTCTAATTACAGGATTGTCTGGATCTAAGGAACGTTTTTTATGTTCCATAATTTGCGCTTCAGGCATCATAGCTTCAATAATATCATCTGGAATAGAATCAATTTTTGATATTTCATGTGATGTTCTAAATCCGTCAAAAATATTCATAAACGGAACTCTAGTTTTTAAAGTTGCCACTTGCGAAATTAAGGCAAAATCTTGCGCTTCTTGTACCGAACCACCAAACAACATAGCAAAACCCGTTTGACGAGCAGCCATTACATCAGAGTGATCACCAAAAATAGATAAGGCATGAGTAGCGATAGTTCTTGCTGCTACATGAATAACAGTTGGCAATAATTCACCAGCCATTTTATACATATTAGGTATCATTAACAACAAGCCTTGCGATGCAGTAAACGTAGTAGTTAAAGCTCCTGCCTGAAGCGAACCGTGAACAGCTCCACTTGCTCCTCCTTCACTCTGCATTTCAATAATTCTTGGTACATTATCCCAAATATTTTTTTGTCCGTTAGCACTATATACATCTACATGCTCACCCATTGGCGATGCTGGTGTAATAGGATAAATAGCACAGACTTCATTGGTTTTATGAGCAACACGAGCTACTGCTTCGTTAGCATCACAAATTATTTTTTTGAATTCTTTTTTCATTATAAATGTATTTTATTAATTCCATTATTTAATTGAAATACAAATTTATAACGTATTGCTGTTATATATAATGATATATATCAGAGGAACAGTAAATTTTGAAAATTTTATGATGTTGGTTTGAATATATTTTTCTCGCAAAGGCACAGAGACGCAAAGTTGTGAGAGGAAAGTAAAAATTGGTATTACCAATATTGGAGATAATTATTATTTTTCTGATAAAAACTGGATTATATAGTGATTGATTTATGACTAATTTAAAGCAAACAATAAATTATCAATAGCAGTTAATTTATTGGCTGTTTCCAATGAAAAAGTATCACTCTGTTTTGATTGATAGATAAAAATAGCTTTTGCTTTTTGAAGTAAAGTAATTTTTATGCCTTCATCTTCTTGAATTAATGAATCTCTATAAAACAACTCCGCTAACAATGTTATTTGATTATCATTTAACGTCTTATCATTTAAAATTTCTTGAATGTCTTTTTCTATAAAATAATTACGGTTACTATTAATATATTTCAAATACAAATCATCTAAATATTGATCTAGATCTTTTATTCTTTTTACTTGTATGGCTGAAAAAGTAGATGTTATTTCATCTAACATCATATATAATGGTCTAAATAGGTAGTCTTTGTGGAGCATGGCTGTTTTAAATATTTTATCTTTAACCTAAATTGTTTATAAACATTTTAAGTGATTTTGGATTTTGACTATTATTCCAAAACAATAATAATTCTATTATTTTTTCATCTTCACAATAATCAAAAAATACAGTTGTTTGTTTTGAAATCACAAAAGATTTTAAATTCTTATTGTGTAAAGTTTTTCCTTGTAATATACCTCTTTCAAGTTTTTCAACAAACTCTTCAACTAATAATATAAACCTTTCTACTTCTTGCTCGTTCCATTTTTCATAAATAAAGTCTAACTCCTTAAAATAAGATATTTTACATTCCGTAGACCAAACAACTTCCATAGCACATTATTGGATAATATTGTATTTCCGTTTTGATTCTTCCATAACATTTTTATGAGAAAAAACATGTCCTTTTTTTACACTTTCTCTACTTTGTAGAATGAGTTCTTGAATTTCTAAGGGTAAGTCATCAAAAGTGGCTTTCTCGTTACTTTTATATTTTTTGTAAAGCTCATAAACTATACGTAAAAAATGTTCATCAGCAGTTGCTAAAGAGTTTATAACTTCTTTTCTTAATTCTATAGTACTCATAACTTTTTTATATAATAACAAATATAAGTCTTTTATATCAAAAAAAGCAAAGTAGTTTAGATAAACTAACTTTGCTTTTAAAGTTTACTCTTTAGAAATACTATCTAAAAATTTTGTAATAAAGTCTGAAGTTTATAAAAAATCAATACGAAAAACTAAATCCAAAACGCAAACCAAAATCTTCTTTTAATGAGGCGTACTCTGGTAAAAATCCGTTGGATTTATAATTTGTTTCTGTATAAATACCTGCGTTTTTTATGAATGCTTTTTTGTTTTTAAATAAGGAGTAATTTAATCCAATGTTTATGTTTGTACCTAGCGTAACTACGTCTGTTGTAAAGGATAAATCTTTAGGCTGTTGCCATACATCAATATTAACAGTACTGTTTAACCTGTCATTAATAACCATATTATTTAATGAAATTCCTCCTGCAAAAAAAGTTTTATTGTTATTCATATTTTCTCGTAAGTATGTTTTAAAAAAGTATTTATCTTTATAAATAAACCAAAAATCTTGATTAAAATAATCACCAAATGGAGCTAATGAATGACTTAAAGCAAAATTGCCCTGCAAATTAGTATTTAATCTATAACTTATTTTACCTAAAAGTATAGGATTAACAAGATTACTTAGTGAACGCCAAGCTAATTTTTTAGCATATTTTTGTTCAGTATTTGTTAAATCATCAAAACTTGTATATCGATAAAATGGCATATTTGGTCTGTGTAAATGTCTAACCATACCCCAAATATCATGACCTACAATATCTCTTTCTAATTCGTTATCTTCTTCCGTTAAATTGGGTGAAAGTTTAGGAATAAAAGTGGTTAGGTTGTATAAAATAGATGAGAATTTTCTAAGTATATATTCTTCTTTTATTGTTGTATAATTCTCTTGTTTAAAAGCAAGTAAATCATCTGTATTTCTTGAAAGTGAATAATCTGCTTCTAAACCTCCAGTGTGTAACCTTATATAATTTGGTAAATCATTATTTCTTAAATTTAGCAAGGTATTATCTGTTACTCCTTTTACGTAAGCAGCACCTTTACTACTAAAAAAAGGCTGACTAATACTACCAATTCCTAAATTGGTTAATACAGAACGATGACCTTCTTCGTGGGTTAATGGCATGCCAACTATATATACTAAAGCTGTTTTTATTAATAAATTTGTTTTTTTTCTTTTTGATATATTATCTAATGTTCTTGAAAATATACGGTATGATGATAAATAGTTTTGATTGAAAGTGTGCATAGTTGATAGATTTGCACCATCGTAAATTTCAAAATTATATTTTTGTGGAACTTCTATTTGTGCATATGAAATGGATGTAACAAAAAAAAGGAAACTAATTATTTTCATTGATTTTTATTTTAAACTTGCAGGTTTATTTAACCTGCAAGTATTGAAATTATTAATCTCCCATTATTTGGTGCCCGATATATTGACCAAGTTTAAATAGTAAAAACCCTACGCCAAAAATCAATAAAAAAGAACCACCATTGGTGTTTTCTTTATCTGTTATACTTAATTCTTTTACTCCAATTTGTTTTAAATCTAATTTGTTCATAATATTTGTTTTTTAATTAATTACTCAGAGCTTCTTGGATAATTCCTACTATTAAGCCTAATACAAGCATAGAAACAAAGAAAGCAAGAAAACCACCTTCAGTTTCTTTTTGTTCTTTAATGCTCATCTCTTGAACACTATAATTTTCTAAATTGTTACTCAAGCGTTACTATTTTTTTAGTTTTCGTTAATGTGCTTATCATATATTATTTTGAAAATAACTTTATCTTTAGCACATTTCATTTTAAAAAAGTTTTTAAAGCCTACGTTTATAAACGCAAGCAAATTAATAAATATTTTTTGTCTTACAAGTTAATTATACAAAAATCTTGTAATGACTTATCAAATGGTTATTACGTCTAACAAATAAAAAAAAGCAAAGTAGTTTAGATAAACTAACTTTGCTTTTAAAGTTTACTCTTTAGAAATACTATCTAAAATTTCATAGTTTTCAATAAAAATGCTCTTTTCTGCAATATAGGCTAACCAATATAAGCTGTTCTTATCTGGTTTTTCTACTTTACTTAATTGTTGTAAACTTACCAATAAACCAATTTGTAGTTGAGCAAGTTCTGTGTAACTTTTTAATGGTAATTGTAGGTAAAAGGTGTTACCTTGTTTTAATAAACCTTGTGGTTTTTGGGGTTTTGTTTTTTACATGATACTGTTTTTTAGGAATAGAAAGCCCTTTGTCTTAGGAGTGGTAAAGTTAAAATAACTCTTTGTCTTATTGTGTTTCGTACATTTGCTTAAAGTAATGTTTTTATACAAAATAAATATCTGGTTATCAGTAAACTTCAAATATCTTCTTAATAAATTAGCTTTAAATGGAAATTATGTTAATCCCATCTTGTCAATATTATTAAGTATGATATCTTTTTTAATTTCGTTTTCTATGGTATAGAAGCTACTTCGATCTGCTGTTTTTATAATTTTATTTTCTTTTAAATAATATAAATTATCGCAAGTGTCAGTTAATATTGAAAATACATGAGATGATAAAATGATTATTTTATTAAGTTTTTTTAGATGAATTAATAATTCGGTTATTATTATACTACTTTGTATGTCAACACCATTAAAAGGCTCGTCTAATATATAGATTTCGTTGTTTTGAATTAAAAGTCCTGTTAAAGCGAGTTTCTTTTTCATTCCAGTTGAGTATGTCTCAGCATATTGGTTTAAAGGTAAATCAAATAAATTTTTATCATTAATATCAATATTTATATTTCTAGCATTACAAAGAAGTTGCAGGTACTCAAAGCCTGTTATTTTTGATAAAAAATATGGGTTAGTAGGTAAAAAACCTAATTTATTTTTTAATATACCATTATCGTATCCTATATTGCCATTATAGTCTTCTAATCCAGCAATACATTTAAAGAGCGTTGTTTTTCCTGATCCGTTTTTACCAACAACACCACTTATAGTTCCTTTTTTAAATGTTAATTCAATGTTTTTTAACACTTCATTATTTCCATATGATTTTGAAAGTGATTTTATTATTATACTCATTTTAATATGTTTTTTAATGTTTTATTTGAGAGTGATTTATAATATGGAATAACAAATAATAAAAGCGGAGGAAACATAATACTTAAACCAATAATTATAGCTTTAATTATTGAAGGGTTTGATGGAAAGTAACTGTATTTAATTAAAAGATTTGTAATCAGAAAAGCCACACCTAAAATATTTGATAAAATAATAAGAATAAGATTATCAATAGAAAAATAAAAAAACAAAAGACTTATTGTTATCAGAAGGCTCAAAAACATGCTATATAATAGTGCTATTTTTATCTTCATTTTAATAAACTCTTCAGAGTTTAATGAATATATCCAAATATAAAAAACTGGTTCAGGAGTAGAATAAAAATTCATTGTTATCAGGTAAACCAAAATAAGAGCAAAAACACCTAAATTAAAATTACCAACAGAAATAGATATGTAAGTTATTAAATATGCAATTAAGAACAACCAAAAAGTTTTGCGAAACCCAACTATAAATTCAAAAGGTTTTTTATAAAAAGGTGTAGGAATTATAAAATTTGAAATCTGTATTTTGTTATATTGAGATATTAACATGCTTAATGCTAAAAATATAAATACAGAATTAAATTCTTGTTTGTAGATTAAAAAAAGAGAAAAAGGAATTGATAAAATTAAATTTTCAAAAAGTCTTATTTTTCTATTTTTTTTTACATCAAAAATATCTCTTATAAAACTATTTCTGTCTTTAACACTTAAACTTCCGATTATTATTAGAGCCATTATTGGATAAATTATTTCAGCATATTCAATTTTCAAAAAAAACGAAACTGAAAAACGATAAAATAGGAGAACTATAATAGCAAAGCCTAAAAATGGATTAATGCCATAATTATCTCCATTTCCAAATTCAAAAATACGCCTATATAATCGTTTATATTGTAATGTAAAATAATATTTCATCTGATTTTTTTAAAAAGAGTATGCTTTTGAACATACTCTTATTTTTTACTAATCTTTAGTATGCAGGAATAGATGATCCAACTACCAAGATTA
>Ga0256840_1003375_pt1 | contig 12970 bp, 11 predicted proteins | sample 355202metaG_FD_185969 | JGI IMG/M metagenome (GOLD analysis project Ga0256840, IMG submission 185969) | Hydrothermal vent microbial communities from Mid Atlantic Ridge, Atlantic Ocean - 355-202 | ecosystem: Environmental > Aquatic > Marine > Hydrothermal vents | place: Atlantic Ocean: Mid...
TTCCTTTTAACCCTTCTTTATTTTTTCTAAAAATTTTAATGTAATCATCAATAAAACCAATGGTACCCATCCACAAAGTAGTTACTATTAAAATTACGATGTAAACATTATCTATTTGTGCGAATAGTAGTACAGGAATAAGAGTAGCCAAAATAATTATTATACCACCCATAGTTGGTGTTCCTGCTTTTTCAACTTGTCCTTCCAGTCCTAAATCTCTTACTGATTCTCCTACCTGTTTTTCTTGTAAATAATCAATGATTCGTTTTCCATAAATTGTTGAAAAAAGCAAAGAAACAATAAAACTCATAGCAGATCTAAACGAAATATATTGGAATAATCCCGCTCCTGCTAAATTGTAATGTTTATCTAAATATTCAAATAAATAATATAACATTGTTTTACTTTTCTATAACTTCTAAAAAATGTGTAACCACCTCTAAATCATCAAAATGTGAACGCTCTCCATTTATTTCTTGATACGTTTCATGACCTTTTCCTGCAATTAAAATAATATCACCTTTATCAGCCAGTTTTACAGCTGTTTTAATTGCTTGTTTTCTATCTATAATTGCTATTGTTTTTTTAATATTTTGAGTTTCCACACCTCTTTCTATTTCTTCTATAATAGTTTGTGGATTTTCACTTCTTGGGTTATCTGAAGTAAAAACAACCTGTGAACTTAGCTGAGATGCTATACGCCCCATAACAGGGCGTTTAGCTTTATCTCTATCGCCACCGCATCCCACAACGGTAATTACTTGTTCATTTCCTGTTCTAATATTATTGATTGTTTCTAATACATTTTTCAATGCATCTGGCGTATGTGCATAATCAATTACTGCTATTACACCCTCATTTGAAACAAAATGCTGAAATCTTCCACTTACACTTTCTAATTCACTTATCCCTGTCAGAGCACGAACAGAATCTATTCCTAATAAATTTGAAACACCATAAATTGCTGTTAAATTATATGCATTAAAACTTCCTGTTAACTTTGTCCAAACTTCATTCCCATTAATATTTAATAACAAACCCGAAAATTCATTTTCTAAAATTTTAGCTTTAAAATCGGCCATTGTTTTTAGCGCATATGAATATTTTTTTGCTTTTGTATTTTGAAGCATTATCGCCCCATTTTTATCATCAATATTCACCAAGGCAAAAGCTGATTTTGGCAACGAATTAAAAAATGATTTTTTCACATCTCTATAAGTTGCAAATGTTTTATGATAATCTAAATGGTCGTGCGTTAAATTGGTAAATACTCCACCTGTAAATTGCAATCCTTCCGTTCTTTTCTGATGAATTCCATGAGAGCTCACTTCCATAAAACAATAATCAACACCCATATTCACCATTTCATTTAAATATTTATTTATTAAAATAGAATTTGGCGTGGTATGTGTTGCCTCATATTCAACTGCATCTACCATAATTTTTACTGTAGACAACAACCCTGATTTATATTTAAGTTTCTGGAATAAATTGTATAGTAATGTTGCAATAGTTGTTTTGCCATTTGTACCTGTAACTCCTATTAATTTTAATTTTGAAGAGGGATTATCGTAGAAATTTGAAGCTATAATTGCCAAAGCACTATTTGAATTTTCAACTTTTATGTATGTAATATCTCTAACTAAAATTTTTGGAAACTTTTCACAAACAATAACTCTTGCACCTACATCAATTGCTTGATTAATAAATTTATGCCCATCAAATACCAATCCTTTTTGTGCAACAAACAAGCTATTAGGCGCTACATCTCTTGAATCAAACGCAATGGTATTTATCACTTTTTGGATACTTCCATTAATGGTAATTATTTTTACTTTATCTAATATGTCTTTTAATAATTTCAACTAAATTGATTTTAAGACTATGGTAACTCCTTTAATTAATTTTTCTCCTGCGCTAATTGACTGTTCATTAACTTTACCTTCTCCTTTCAAACTTACTTTTAATCCTATGTTTTCAAGTAAAGGAATGGCATCCATAGTTGCCATTCCTTTTACATTTGGGATTGAATTAAATTCTTTGTTAGATTTGGTGTAGTAAGAATTAAAATTGTTTTGAACACTTGCAAAATTTAGAACATCAGAATCTATCTCATTAATAATATAATTTGATGTATAAATTTTATGTGCAATATCTTTAAAAACCGGCCCTGAAACATCAGCTCCGTAATACCCTTTTTTTAAATCTGGTTTATGAATAACTACAATACAAGAATACTTTGGGTTTTTAGCTGGAAAATACCCCGTGAATGAAGATATGTACCGCCTATTTGATTCCCAGTCTGACATCCAATATTCAGTTCGTGCTGTACCTGTTTTACCTGCCATTGAGAAATTTTCATCATATAGCCTTGCTCCCGTTCCTCGAGTGACTACATTTTCTAAAATTTCTTGTACTTTCTTAATAGTTTCTTTTGAACAAATTTTTGGATCTATTATTTCTTTTTCAAAACGTTTTACATATTTATTTCTAGAGCGAATTTCTTTCACAAACATTGGTTTTACCATCTCACCATTATTTGCAATGGCATTATAAAATGTTAATGTTTGTAATGGTGTTAATCTTAAATTATACCCATAAGCAATAGATGGTAATGCATTTTTACTCCATTTTTTGTCTCCTGGCTCAGGAATTTCAGGTTTACCTTCACCTTTTATTGGTAATCCCAGCTGCTCATTTAGGTGCATTCTTTTTAAAATATCAATAAACTTTTTAGGATTTTTTTCAAAACTTTCATCAATTAATCTTGCAAAACCAATATTTGAAGACACTTCTAAAGCTCTGGCCGCAGAAATTTTACCATAACCACCCCGCTTAGAATCATGAATATACCTTCCATGCATTTTATATTTACCTTCACCCGTATCAACAACTGTACTTGTATCAATTGCCCCACTTTCTAACGCCGCAACCATAGACATTAATTTAAATGCTGAACCCGGCTCATGAGATTCATATATTGCATAATTTCTTTTTTCATAATACTTACCTACTGAATTTCTTCCCAGATTAGAGATTGCTTTAATTTCTCCCGTTTTAGTTTCCATAACCACTACACAACCATGTTCAGCGTTGTAATATTCCAATTGTCTTAACAAAGAATGATGTGCAATATCTTGGATATTAATATCAATAGTAGTTACAATATCTTTGCCGTCAATAGGCTCTCTTTCATTATTATCATTAATTGGTTTCCATTGTCCTTTCGCAATTTTTTGCTTCATTCTCCATCCGTGTTTCCCTTTTAAATAACTTCTATAAGCTCCTTCAATTCCTGGAGCTCCTCTATAATCATCATAACCAATTGTTCTTTCAGCCACTTTACCCAAAGGGTGAGCTCTCACAGTAGATTGTTCTGCTATAAAGCCACCTTTATACATTCCTAAATTAAAAATTGGAAAATTTTTAATTTTCATATAATCGTTATACCCTAGTTTTCGAGTAATAAAGAGATATCTATTTTTTGTACTTCGTGCTTTTTTAATTTTTGTTTCCCAATATGAAGCTGTATTACCAAGCATTTTTGACAATGCTACCGATAAACTTCTTATGTTTTTTTTAAACACATCGGCATCAACCGTATAAGCATCCATTCTTATTTCATACTGAGACATTGAGGTAGCTAATAAGCTGCCATCATCTGAAAAAACATTTCCCCTATTTGCAAAAATTGTGTCATTTCTTAAAGTAAGTTGTTCGGATAGACTTCTATATTTATCACCTTCTGCATATTGAATATTTGTTAACTTAACAACAATCAATACCAAAAAAAGTGTGATAAACACAAAAATGAAATATAATTTTTTTAATATGTTTTTTTTAATGGTTGTCAACTTTTAAATTTATTTTTTTGAGATTACTCTTATAACTTGAGGTGGATTTTCACTTGGTTTCAGCCCTATATCTAATACTTTTTTTCGTATTGTTGATTCTAATTTTAGCTCCATTGAAATAGAACGAGTATCAACAAATTCAGCTCTTAATTCTTTTATTTCTTTATTTAATTTTGCTATTTCCATTACTTTTTTATCTGAACTATGTGAACTCGCAATCATCAATAACATTAACATAACTACAAATAAGATAAAACGCCAGTTTTTAAAAGAATCTTCATTTATTAAAAATCCTCCTTTTAACACACTGTATATTTTTTCTTTGATTATTGACATTTATTTCAGTGTTGCTATTCTTAGTTTTGCACTTCTAGCTCTGTTATTCTCTTTAATTTCTTGAAGAGTAGGAATAATCATTTTGCCTACTTTTTTCATTGGAACGGTAATATTTCCAAAAAAATCTTTCTCCTGTTCCCCTTCAAATAATCCATTTCTAATAAAACGCTTCACCAACCTATCTTCCAGAGAATGGTATGCTATTACACTTAATCTTCCTTCTTCATTCAATATTTCTGGTATTTGTAATAAAAATTCTTTCAATGCTTCAATTTCTTGATTCACTTCTATTCTAATTCCTTGAAATATTTGAGCAAATATTTTATGTTCAACAGCTTTCGGCACAAACTCACTTAAAACTTGTTTTAATTCAAAACTTGTTTTAATTTTTTTCTCTGAACGCGTCTCTACTATTTTTTTTGCAATTGCTCTTGCATTTCGTAATTCGCCGTACTGAAACAAAACGTCGCTGAGTTTTTTTTCATCATAGAAATTAACTACTTCAAAAGCCGATAATTTACCCGCTTGATTCATTCTCATATCAAGGTCAGCATCAAAACGTGTTGAAAATCCTCGTTCAGCTTCATCAAATTGATGTGAAGACACACCTAAATCAGCTAAAACACCATCTACTTTTCTAATTCCATAAAACCTTAAATATCTTTTTATATACCTAAAGTTTTGAGGTATTAATGTAAATCGCTCATCATCAATACTGTTTTGTTTTGCATCTTCATCTTGGTCAAAGGCAAAGAGTTTACCGTATGCATTTAACCTGCTTAATATTTCTTTTGAATGACCTCCTCCTCCAAAAGTTACATCAACATAAATACCATCTGGTTTTATGTTTAAACCATCAATACTCTCTTTTAATAAAACTGGATTATGATACATCATCTTCTATATCTGCTACATTTCCCATTACTTCTTCTGCCAAATCAGCGAAATCAACTGTTGCATCATCAATCGCTTTTTCATAGTTGTCTTTATCCCAAACTTCAATAATATTAACTGCTGAAGAAAGCACCACATTTTTTGTGATTCCAGCAAAAATTTGTAAATCTTTTGGGATTAACAATCTACCCGAACCATCTAACTCAATAATTTTTACACCTGCGGTAAATCGCCTAATGAAATCATTATTTTTTTTAATAAATCTGTTTAGCTTATTTACTTTTTTCATTAAAGTATTCCATTCAGACATTGGATACAGCTCTAAACACGGCTGAAAAACAGATCGTTTTAACACAAAACCATCTTGTAGTATTGGAGATAGTTGTTTTTTCAACGCAGAAGAAAGCACTAGCCTTCCTTTTGCATCAGCTTTACACTCGTATGTTCCAATTAAATTTACCATTGTGTATTTGTGTGTATTCAAAAATATAAATTTTTTCCCACAAAAACCCACTTTAACCCACTTTGTTGATAACTTTTATTTAAATAGCAATAATTTGCTTTACTTTTTTGGCATTCAGCTAGTTAATTTTTAAATTTCGAGTACTTTAAAAATATATTTATTACAGAAAAAAAAGTTACCTTTGTGGTTAGTTTATAAAGTTCATATTTAATGAGTAACAATATTATAAAAGAAGGTAAATTTAGTTATGTAGAGGCTGGCGAAGGACAACCAATAATTGTACTTCACGGACTTATGGGTGCCTTGAGTAATTTTGATGGCGTATTAAATTATTTTTCTAACAACGGGTATAAAATATTGATTCCCGAGTTACCTATTTATAAATTACCTCTTTTGAAAACCAATGTTAAAAATATTTCTAAATTCTTAAAAGAATTTATGATCTTTAAAAATATTGATAAGGCTATTTTACTTGGAAATTCTTTAGGGGGACATATTGCATTGTATTTCACCAAATTAAATTTAAAAAATGTTTCAGGTCTTGTACTTGCAGGTAGCTCAGGTTTGTACGAAAAATCTTTAGGAGACACTTATCCTAAAAGAGGCAACTATGAGTACATCAAAAAGAAGACTGAAGAAGTTTTTTATGACCCTAAAATAGCTACCAAAGAAGTTGTTGATGAAGTTTTTTCATCTGTAAACGATAGAAGCAGAGTTATAAAAACATTGGCTATTGCTAAAAGTGCTATTCGCCACAATATGGCAAAAGATTTACCAAAAATGGATATCCCTGTTTGTTTAATTTGGGGTAAAAATGATAGTGTAACGCCTCCTGAAGTTGCTGAAGATTTTAAAAAATTATTACCTGACGCAAACCTTTATTGGATTGATAAATGTGGCCATGCTCCTATGATGGAACACCCAGATGAATTTAATAAAATTCTTGAAAATTGGTTAAAAGAACGAAAGCTTTAAGCAATGAAAATTAAAAGCGCTGATTTTATAATTAGCAATACTGATGTTTCTAAATGTCCAAAGGAACAATTACCTGAATATGCTTTTATAGGGCGTTCTAATGTAGGAAAGTCTTCGCTAATAAACATGTTAACCGGCAGAAATAAACTTGCTAAAACTTCAGGAAGACCTGGTAAAACACAACTTATAAACCATTTTAAAATAAACAACAATTGGTTTTTAGTAGATTTACCCGGTTATGGTTATGCCAAAGTTTCTAAATCTATAAAAAGAACATTTCAAAGTTTTATAAAAAATTATTTTTTACAACGCGAACAACTAATTTGCACTTTTGTTTTGATTGATTCTCGCTTAGAACCCCAAAAAATAGACTTAGAATTTATGGAGTTCTTAGGTGAAAAAGAGATCCCTTTTGTAATTATTTTTACTAAAAGTGACAAATTAAAATTGAACGAATTAAATAAAAATATTCAATTTTATAAAAAGAAAATGACGAGTACCGTTTGGGAAGAAATGCCTCCTTATTTTGTTACCTCCGCTACAAACTCAACTGGAAAGGACGAAGTTTTAAACTATATTGACGAAATAAATAAGCAATTAGTTCAAAAAGCCTAAAAATGGGTTCAACTAAAAATAATTTAAAAGTTTTATTTGAAGATAATCACCTTATAGTTATCAATAAACAATCGGGTGATATTATTCAAGGAGATAAAACTGGCGATAAACCTCTGAGTGAAATTGTAAAAGAGTACATTAAAGAGAAATACAACAAACCCAGTAATGTTTTTTTAGGTGTTGTTCATCGACTTGACAGGCCAACAACTGGCGTAGTTATTTTTGCAAAAACATCAAAAGCTTTGGAGCGTTTTAACAAAATGTTACGAGATAAAACCGTAGATAAGACCTATTGGGCAGTTGTTAAAAATAAGCCTAAAAAAGACAGCGACACCCTTATTGGTTTTTTAAAAAAGAATCCTAAAAATAACAAATCAACGTCTTATTCTTCTGAAATAAAAGGAAGTAAAAAAGCAATTCTTCATTATAAAATGTTAAAATCTTTAACTAATTATCACTTATTAGAAGTGGATCTAGAAACTGGTAGGCACCACCAAATTAGATGTCAATTGGCTTCAATTGGATCTCCAATAAAAGGAGATTTAAAATATGGTTTTAACAGAAGTAACAAAGATGCTAGTATTCATTTACATGCCCGTAAAATTGAATTTACACATCCTGTTTCAAAAGAATTTATTTCAATTATTGCCCCAACCCCTAAAGAAACTATTTGGGATGCTTGTAACTAATGTCGAAGCACCTTATTTAACAGCAATAGTTCCTTAAATTATAATTACCAATAAACTCTAAAAAGAAAATTTGGAGTTATTCCTAATGAAAATTTATCAATGGCAATAATTGGATCATTAATTGCATTATTGCCTGTGTATTCTCTACTTAAATGACTTTTTCTATTGTATATATTCCTAATAGAAAAACCAATTTTACCACGAGTTGTACCTTCTTTCGAAAAGTTAAACTTATAGGTTGAAGAAAAATCTAATCGATGGTAATTCTTTAACTTTTCAGTATTAATTCCTTCAAAATCAAAATCATTATCCTCAAAATCACCTAAAGATTCTGTGTAAGGTCTCCCCGATTGCCATTTCCAACCTAAAGCAAATTGCAATTGGTTTACTTTATAACTTAACGAAGCTGAAATCGCATGTTTAATTTCTATACTTGAAGTAAAGTATTTATTATTATTTAACCCTTCAAACTTATTTTTAACATCTGTATATGAATAACTTACCCAAGCTTTTATTTTTTTAAATTCTTTCTCTAAATAAAAATCTGTGCCAAAAACTTTTTGATTTCCTACATGAAACCTACTATCTTCTGGGTTTAAATATCCTATTGAAAGGGTTGTAATTCCCTTAATTTTTTTATAATAATGATCAATATCAATACTCCATCCATTGTTGCTATATAAAAAGCCTGCAGAAACTTGCTTACTGTTAATTATTGGAAACTTATCTCCATCAGCTAAACGCCATAATTTATTTTCTAATGATAAATTACTCAAAACAGTTTCTTCAATCTGACTTACTATTTGGTTTTTTAATTCTCCTGTAATTTGAAGTTTTAAGTTTTTCAATAAATCTTTATTAAGAACAATTCGAGGCTCAACTCTAAAGGCATTTAATTCTTTATAGTAATTAAGTCGAATTCCTCCGTCTATATCTATTATTTTAGAATTTCTATATGTGTAATTTGAATAAAATGAATGTGTATTAATAATTGTTTTATCTCTGTCTAAAATATATACTAAATCTGCTGTTTCTTTAATCTCATAGCTTATGTCTTTCAATGTATACTGATATCCTAAAGATAAATTATCTTTTTCATTTATCTTTATTTGAAGTTCTGAAGACAACCCTGAATCATAAATCTTATTTCGTTTATCAAAATCTGAAATTTGCACTAAATTTTCAGTTGTTATAAAATTATAATTTAAACGGTATTTAGATAAAAATGCTTGAGTTTGATGACTTACTTTAGCATTCCATTTTTTATTCCAACTAATACTATACCCTTCATTTTCCGTATCTAAAATATTTTCATTTAACTTATTAAGAGTTAAATCTTCAAATATATGTTCTAAATCGTTATCAATATGAATAACACTTAATGCAAAAGTATTTTTTTTATTTGGTTGAAAATTTAATTTCAAGTTGTAGTCCTTGAATTTAAATTTCTCATCAGAACTTGTAGTTTCGTTTATTGCCGTGTGCTGAAAAACTTTTTCTTCTAAGTTTCTAAATGTTGAAGTTTCAAACTTATCTTCATAAGATCTCCTATAAGATACTTGCATACTCAATTTGTCTTTTATAATTGGGATTGACAAATAAGCATCAAAATTAATAGCATTAATACCAAATTCAGCTTCAACTTTATTAGATAATTTAGTTTTGGTTGAAATATCTATTACACTTGATATACGTTCTCCAAACTTTGGGTTTGTTCCTTTATTATGAAATATTACTTTTTCTGTAATGTTTGGATTAAATGCCGAAATCATTCCAAATAAATGACCGTTGTGATAGATGTTTATTCCATCCCAAATAATTCTGTTTTGATCTGAAGATCCTCCTCTAACAATTAAACCTGTAGCTGTTTCATTTGGACTTACAACCCCTGGAAATTGTTGAATACTTTCAAAAATATCTGGCTCTGTAAGACCTGGTAAAATTTCTAATTTTTTTGGATGTATTTCAAAAGTTGCATTTTTATTTTTGGAAATTCCCTTGGTTAAATACCCATTAATTACAACCTCTTTTAAATGCAAACCTTCATCAGCTAACAAACTCTTTTTAAGAAATATATAACGGTTATCTAGCCTCTCAAAATCAATTTTAATTAAAGTTGATATTTCATTTAGTAGTTCGTCAAGTGTTCGTTTTTTTTTTGTTAATGTAATTGTTTGTGTATTAATTAAATTATCTTGGTATGAAAATTTAACATTGTATGTTTCTTCTATAAACATTAATACCGTAGCCACCTTAGCTTCACTAAACTCCACAGAAAAAACAGCTTTCTCTTGAGAGAAAACTGTGAAAGGTATAAACCATATAAAACAAAATCGGAATAGTAATTTCATTAATTATTTTCCAATAAAATTATATTTGCTGTTGTCATTCTATATTTAATATTAGTGGGCTTAAATACTGTTGCTAACGCAATTTCAAGGTTCTTATTATTAAAACTTCCCGTATAAATAACCGATTCATCTATCAAACTTCTATCAAAACGAACATTGTATTGATTTTCTAAGGCGTTTATAACATATTTAAGAGGAATGCTTTTGAAGGTACTCTCTCCTAAAATCCAACTTGGAGATTGTTGTTTTATCTGATGATCTTCAATAATTTCACCATTTAACACTCTAACTGAATTTCCGGGTAAAAGAATAATACTGCTGAGTTCATTTTTTACGCTCACTTTTCCTTCATAACAAATTACTTCAAAAAAATCATCTCGTGATATTACGTTAAACTGTGTTCCTAACACTGTTACAGAGCCATTTATAGTTTTTACTGTAAAAGTGCTTCCTTTTTGAACTTTAAAATAAGCTTCTCCTTTTAATGTAACTTCTCTTTCTTTTTTCCAAGTTCTTTTGTTGTAGCTTATTTCAGATTTTGAATTTAAAATTACTTCAGAGCCATCTAAAAGTGCAACATTTTTATGCTCACCTATGTTAGCATTTAATAAAACTGTATTATTTCCAAGTAAACTGTATAAGCCTATAAATAAAACAATAGAAGCTGCAATAGATGTAAACCAACCTATATATAATTTTCGAACTTTGGATTTGGATTTGTTTTTAATTTTCTCTTGAATTTTCTTGAATGAATGATCTAGCGGGGCTTCTAACTTTTCATAAAGGTGAATCCCTTTTTCAAGTTTCATATAGGCATTAAAATCTTCTTCAGAAACATATTTCTTAAGTTCTTCAGCAGAAATTTCTCCTTCACTCCAAGCTGCTAAAAAATATTCACTATCGTTATGTACCTTGTTTTCTTTCATCTTTTCTGTTATTAAGACAACTGTAAAGCAATAAACCCTACTTTTTTTTTAAAATAAATTAAATGTTTCCTATTTTATTTCTTAGTTCTTTTAGAGCTCCATGCATTCTTTTTTCAACCGCTTTAACCGACAACCCTAGCATTTCTGCAATTTCCTTATATTTTTTCTTTTCTATTTTATTTAATAAAAAAACTTCTCGTTGTCTTTCAGATAAAGCTGCAATTGCCTTTTCTAATTTAAGTTGAAACTCTTTTTCTAACAATAAAAACTCAGGAGATTCATAGGTGCTTTCATTAACTTTTAGCTGTTGATGTTCACGAACTATTTTTTCATGCTTCTTAATATTTAAAAATAAATTGTTCCCTACCGTAAATAAATAACTCTTAACCTTATTGTAATTAACACTCGAACAGTTATCCCAAAGTTTTACAAAAGTATCTTGCATTATATCTTCACAGGATTCCATATCTCCAAACTTAAAGTATAAAAACCTTTTTAAATCTTTAGAATAAGTTCTAAAAACTTTTTCAAAAATTGTAGGATTGCAAATATTATTTAAGTCTTTAGACATACTTATATTTTAATAAAGATTTTCAAAAATAATAAAAAAAGTAGGGTTTTTTATCTTTCAGTTGTTTTATGTATGATTAATCGAAATATCACAAATAATAATATACAAAATCTAAAAAAATGAAAAACGCCAAATTTACAATATTTATGATGCTATTAACCTTAACAATAGCATCTTGCACAAATAACCAAGGAATTGAAGATGAACAACTATACCAAGAACAATCAAAAACTAGTGATATTGCAAAAAGTGTTACAAAATATTTAAAATCTAGAATAAATCAACAAAGTACAAATGAAATTAATTCTTCTAATGTAGACAAAGCAATGGAATTTGACTTTGGCTTTCGATTTACCTACCCTATTATACTGTTATATAACAATGGAAGTGAAGTATTAGTATCAGATATAAGTGATTTAACAAGTGTAATTGCAGCAACTACAACAAGCCTATATGTAAATGGTATTTCTTTTCCTTTTGAAGTATCAAAAAATGAAAGTATGCAAACCATAAGTAATGAAGCTGAATTTGAAACGTTAGTGAATAGTTATGATACTGATAATGATGGTACGCCAAACTACATAGACAATGATGATGATGGCGATGGAATTATGGATACTAATGAAGATATTGATGGTGATGGAAACCCTACAAATGATGATACAGATAATGATGGTATCCCAAATTATGTAGATACTGACTCTGATAATGATGGTATGTCTGATGCAAGTGAAGACGCTAACGGTGATGGTGATGCTACAAATGATGATGCTGATAATGACGGAATTCCTAATTATTTAGATACTGATTCTGATAATGATGGTGTATTAGATAGTAATGAAGATGCAAATGGTGATGGTGATGCTTCAAATGATGATTCTGACAACGATGGAATTCCTAATTATTTAGATACTGATTCTGATAATGATGGAACGCCAGATGGTGAAGATCCTGATAACAACGGAAACAATGACAACGGTGACAACAACGATAACGGAGGAAACAATGACAACGGTGACAACAACGATAATGGAGGAACTGATGACAATGGAAACAATGACAACGGTGACAGCAATGACAACGGTGACAGCAATGACAATGGTGACAACAATGACAATGGAGACAACAATGACAACGGAGACAGCAATGACAACGGTGACAGCAACGATAATGGAGACAACAATGACAATGGGGACAACAATGACAACGGAGACAGCAACGATAACGGAGGAAACAATGACAACGGAGACAACAATGACAACGGAAGCAATGATGACAACGGTGACAGCAACGATA
>Ga0256840_1003376_pt1 | contig 12967 bp, 23 predicted proteins | sample 355202metaG_FD_185969 | JGI IMG/M metagenome (GOLD analysis project Ga0256840, IMG submission 185969) | Hydrothermal vent microbial communities from Mid Atlantic Ridge, Atlantic Ocean - 355-202 | ecosystem: Environmental > Aquatic > Marine > Hydrothermal vents | place: Atlantic Ocean: Mid...
ACGAAGTAATGTAGTTATTTTAGTTAGTTTGTGCATTGGAAAGAGATTATGAATTAAATACACGTGTTTTTATTACGAGTGATTTTATTCATAATTTTTTTCTACACAACCTGATTAAGTTTTACAATTAAGTTAATTAATTATTTACAAAATTATACCATATTTTTAATCTATTTAATCCTATTTTTTATACTAAAAGTAGCACACTTATTTTACATTATCCCGTTATTTTAGTTAGTTTGTGCATTGGAAAGAGATTATGAATTAAATACACGTGTTTTTATTACGAGTGATTTTATTCATAATTTCTTTCTACACAACCTGATTAAGTTTTACACATTATTCTATTTATATAAAAAGAATGAATATAAAACAATCTTGATTACATAATCTAAAAATTCACTATATTTGGACATTTTTTTCATCTGTATTATTTTTATCACCAATAATAACTCTTTATTATAAATTTTATTGATTTGATATTCAAGATATTCTTATTCTAACTTCATTATTTACACTAGTATCTACTTTATTAGAAATTCCAACTTCAACAATTTGAGATACTATTTGAAGAGTTAAGGTTATGAAAATATCAGTATTATCTTCTTTAATTTCTTTTATAATAATATTTTTATTATCAGATATATATTGATTTTATATAGCATGATTTTTTGCGGCTTTATGAAATGCTCTTTGGAGTGGAACATGACATGCAAAACTTCAAGATGATTTAGAAGCTTCAAATATGCAAGATGATTTTTGAAAAGTTATAGGTAGATTAATTGCATTGCAAAATTTTTGAAAACTCTTTACTCCAATTATTATTTATTTTGTATTAAAATATTTTATAAATTGATATCATATATTAGCATGATTAGATGTTGTTACTTGGATAATAGCAGTTATATTTGTATTTAAATTTATAGAATTTTGAGAAATTAAAAAGACAGAAAATAAAAAGGACTTTATCTCTCTGCAGATTACAACTTTTAAAAGCTGATTTAAATTTCTTTTTTCACATAAATCGTTATTAATATTAATTTTACTAATGATTTTATGAAATGATTTATGATATTTAGCTAGGGTATTATTACCAAATCTAATTGAAAATTGAGTAAAAGATTTTTTTAGTAGTTATATAATACTATTTTCAGTTTTAGCTTGAATACTTTGAAATCTAATTCCTAAAAAATTATGAGATAAATTCTCTTGGGAAAAAGTATTTGTAATTTTAATGTTTTTTAACGCACTACTACATTTCTTAGCATATTATTTTGTAGATAATAATTTTATATTAACAATATTTTTTGTATTAATTTCATTTATAATAGGTATATATTGACCTACTTGGAATCATTTAGTTATGTCATTTACAAATATAGCAGAAAAGGCTACAGTTAGAAGTATATTCTTAATGGTAGTCTGAATATTTGAAGCACTAATGTTGTTTATGCTAAGCTTCGCTAGTTTAAGTACTTGATTATTAGTATTATCTATATTGATATTTATTTGATTCATAGTTTGAAGTTTGTATTTTTTGAAGAAATAATATTTAAATATAAAAATTAAATTTTATATTTTCACTCTTCTTTCTACCTTTATATATATAGCAATTAAAATATAAAAATTTTCTTTTGACAAATTATAACTATCTTATATAATCACGTGGCTTTTAAGGAATTATCCGAAAAGTTTTTGAAGAGGTTAAGTTAGACTCCATTTGATTAAAAAGGGAAGTTTAACCTCTAACTTTAATTTTGTAAACATATTTTTATATGGCTTGAATTATAGCTACAAAGTTAGAAATGACTAGAGTGATAAAAGGAGACAAATTTGTTCCAGTTACACTTCTAAAAGTTCCAACTTTAAAAGTAGTATGATTTAAAACTCTTGAAAAAGATGGTTATAAGGCTATAATCGTTTGAGTTTTAAACAAAAAAGTTGAAGATTCTACTCTAGCTGAAGGAAAAGTTACTTTGAATAAAAGTGATTTCTCTAAAATAGTAGAATTTCCAGTATCTGATGCAGATATTGAAAAATATAGCGCTTGAGATACTCTTTCATTAGAAGTATTAGAAGGTGATATCAAAGTATCTATTGAATGATTTTCAAAATGAAAATGATTTACAGGTGCAATGAAAAAACATAATTTCCATGGTGGTCCTGGTGGTCACGGTTCAAAATTCCATAGAGCTCTTGGTTCTATCGGTAATAGAAAACCTACGAAAGTACATAAAGGGAAAAAGATGCATGGTCATCACGGTGATACTAAATTTACTGTTAAAAAAGTTCCAGTTGAACTAGTTAACAAAGAAATTGGTGTGATCGGTGTTAGATGAGCTGTTCCTGGATGAAGAAATTCATTCGTAAATATTATTTTTTAGTTATTAATACATACTCTAATGAAGACTAATTTATTCGATCAAAAAGGTAAGTCAGTTTGAGAAATTGAACTTAACGAACTAATATTTTGATTAGAACTTAATGAAGGACTTATTCACAGAGCTTTAGTATATCAACTAGCTAATAATAGAATGGTAGTTGCTCATACTAAAACAAGATGAGAAAGAAGAGGTTCAACAAGAAAGATTTATAGACAAAAAGGTACAGGTAGAGCGAGAATGGGTTCAAATAGATCACCAATCAGAAAAAAAGGTTGAGTTGCATTTGGTCCTAGAAACGTTGTAAACTTTACACTTTCTATGAATAGAAAAGAAAGAAGAAAGGCATTATTTAGTGTTTTATCTTCAAAACTAGCTAATAATGATTTAGTTATAGTGGATAAAATTGATTTCAAAGAAGCTAAAACAAAAAACATGGTAGAAGTTTTTACTAAACTACCTTATAATGAAAAAGTTTTATTGGCTCTTCCTGCTAAAAATGAAATGATTGAAAAATCTGCTTCTAACATTCCATATGTTAAAGCTATACTTGTAGATTATTTAAATATTAAAGACTTGCTTAAATATAAAACATTAGTTTTATTAAAAGATTCTTTAATTAATTTAGATAAACTTACTAAATAATTTACTCTAAAATATATAAAATATGAGAATTTTTAGAATTTTAAAAAAACCAATCACTACTGAAAAAACTTCAGTATTAGAAATGACTAATAATACATATGTATTTGAAGTTGATTCTAGTGCAACTAAAATTGATATTAAAAAATCAATTATGGAACTATATAAAGTTGAAGTTGCTTCTGTTAACACTTTGCATACAAGAGAAAAATTTAAGTATGGAAAGAAAAGATGAATGCAATTAAGAAAAAGATCAACTAAAAAAGCTTATGTAACTTTAAAAGATACAAAAGCAAAAATTGATTTTTCTGTTATAAAATAATTATTTTTTAAAAATATTAACAGTGGGAATAAGAAAATTTAAACCTACCACTCCTGGTAGAAGATGAATGACAGTTAATACATTTGAAGAAATTACTACTTCAACTCCGTATAAACCACTTACTATAAAATTAAAAAAACATTCAGGTAGATGAAATACTTGAAGAATTACAGTAAGACACCAATGAGGTGGTCATGCACAAAAATATAGACTAATTGATTTCTTCCAAGTTGATAAAAAAGGTATCGTTGCTAAAGTGGAAACTATAGAATACGATCCATATAGATCAGCATGGATTTCATTAATTTGTTATAAAGATGGGGAAAGAAGATATGTTATTGCTCATGCTGAAATGAAAGTTTGAGATAAAGTGATAACTGATGATAAAGCTCCACTTGAATCTGGTAATAGAATGTTAGTTTCTAATATTCCAACTGGACTACAAGTTTATAACTTAGAACTATTAGTTGGACAATGAGCTTCGACTATTAGATCTGCAGGTAGTTATGGTACTATCTTCTCTCAAGAAGGTGAATATACACAAATTAAATTACCTTCAGGTGAAATTAGATTAGTAAATAAAAAATGTTTCGCTACATTAGGTCAAGTATCTAATACTTATCATAACCAAGTTGTTATTGGTAAGGCAGGTAGATCTAGATGGATGTGAATCAGACCAACTGTTAGATGAAAATCTATGAATCCAGTTGATCATCCACATGGTGGTTGAGAAGGAGCTTCACCAATTGGTATGAAAGCACCAAAAACTCCATGGGGTATGCCAGCTTTAGGTTATAAAACTAGAAGTAGAAAAAATACTACATCTAAATGGATACTTAAAGATAGAAAAGGTAAACTAATGAATAAATAATAAGTATTATTAATTTAATACTTGTTAATTACAAACTATATAACTTAAAACTAACTTATGACAAGAAGTTTAAGAAAATGACCATATATTGATGAAAGACTTTTAAAAAAAGTTAACACAATGAATGACTCATGAAAAAAAGGTGTAATTAAAACTTGGTCAAGAGCTTGTACAGTTATTCCTGAATTTGTTGGACACACATTTGGTGTTCATAACGGAAAGGTACACACTCCAATTTTTGTTACTGAAGATATGGTATGACACAAATTATGAGAATTTTCTATGACTAGAACATTCAGAGGTCATACTTGAAATAAATAGGCCCACGTGCTAGATTTATCTAGCCACCCCTGAAAGATCGGGAAATAATTTATTATTATAGCCAAACTAGCTTATGAAAGCATATGGAAAAAATATAAGAATTTCTCCAAAAAAACTTAGAGTTATTGCAGAAATTGTTAGAGGACAAGATGCTTCTGAAGCATTAAATTTCTTAAAATTCGCTCCTAAAAAATGAGCTGACTTATTATACAAAATTTTAGCTTCTGCTATTGCAAACGCTGAAAATAATGATAATCAAAAAGTTGATACATTATATATAAGTACTCTTATTATAAATAAGTGAATTGTTTATAAAAGATGAAATGCAGTATCTAGAGGTAGATCTCATCCAATATTGAAAAGAACTTCTAATATTAAATTAGAGTTACAAGTAAAGTAATTACTGGAAAAATAACTACCAGCTTAGCTAGAGTTATTCATTATAATTATTAAATATATAAAAAATGGGACATAAAGTTAATCCTATAGCATTTAGAATACCATATATTAAAACATGGAAATCTACTTGGTATGAAGATAAAAAAACATATAAAAATTCTTTAGGACTAGATGTAAAAGCTAGAACAATCCTAAGTAAAGAATTAACAGGGGTTCCTTTAGGGGATGTTCTTGTAGCTAGAAATTCAGATATGATTGAAGTAGTTGTTTATACGGCTAAAGCGGTACTTATCTTGGGTAAAACTGGTGAAAATAAAGACAGATTACAAACTTTATTAACAAATAAACTTTGAACAAAGGTTAGTTTAGAAATTAGAGATATAAAAAATCCTGATTTAAATGCTAAAATTGTATGATTCAATGTAGCTAATCAAATAGAAAAAAGAATGCCTTATAAAAGAGCAATCAAACAAGCTATTCAAAAAACTATGGAAAAAGGTGCTAAATGAATCAAAATCAAAGTAGGTTGAAGACTTAACTGAGCAGAAATTGCCAGAAAAGAAACTTTTAAAGAAGGTAATATACCAACTCAAACTATTAGAGCTGACATAGATTATACTACTGTTAGAGCTGAAACTGTTTACGGTACTATCTGACTTAAAGTTTGGATCTATAAATGAGACATTTATAAAAAATAAAAATTTGACAAATCAGATTTTTTTATATACTAATTGTACTAAAAAATGTTACAACCAAAGAGAACTAAGTATAGAAAAACTTTTAGATGAAGATTAAAATGAAAAGCTATTAAATGATCTACTATTGCATTCGGTGATTACGCTATGAAATGTACAACTAGATGATTTATAACTTCAAGACAAATCGAATCATCAAGAAGAGCTATGGTTAGAGCACTTAAAAGATGAGGTAAAGTTTGGATTAGAATTTTTCCTGACAAAGCATTTACTGCTAAACCATTAGAAGTTCCAATGGGTTGAGGTAAATGATCTGTTGAAATGTATAGAGCTCCTGTAAAACCTGGTAGAGTGTTATTTGAAATAACATGAGTTACACCAGAAGTTGCAAGGGAAGCTTTTAGGCTTGCTTCTTACAAGTTACCAGTGAAAACTAAAATAATAGTTGATTAATCATTTTAAAAAATGAAAGAAATAAAAGATTTAAAACTACAAGAATTAGGAAAACTTACAAAATTGAATGAAAAAGAATTAAAAGCTGAACTTATTAGATCATCTAAAGAATTATTTTCTGCTAGAATGAAAAAAGAAGTTGGTGAATTAAAACAAACTCATTTAATAAAAGCTCTTAGAAGGTATGTTGCACAAATTAACACTGTTGCAAAAGCTAATGGTTTAAATGTAGGTTAATTATTTTTAATTAAACAAAGTTTATGAGAACTAAAAAAGGTGTTGTTACAAGCACTAAAATGGATAAAACAATTGTTGTGTCTGTAGAAACTTATAAAAGTGATTCTAAATATAAAAAAAGATTTAGAGTAACTAAAAAGTTTTATGCACATGATGAAAACAATACTTGTTCTGAATGAGATCAAGTTACAATAAGTGAAACTAGACCAACTTCTAAATTAAAGAGATGGTCATTAGTTGAAAACGCATAGTTAATTTAACTTTTAAGAATTGATATCTTATGATACAAACAGAATCAAGACTAACTGTTACTGATAACTCTTGAGCTAAAGAAGTATTATGTATTAAAGTACTTTGAGGTTCACATAGAAGATATGCTTCTATTTGAGATATTATAGTTTGCACTGTTAAAAAAGCTGCTCCAGATGGTGCAGTAAAAAAGAAAAAAGTAGTAAAAGCTGTAGTAGTTAGAACTTCTAAAGAAGTAAGAAGAAAAGATGGTTCATATGTTAGATTTGATGATAATGCTTGCGTTATTATTGATGATAATAATGCACCAAGAGGTACTCGTATATTTGGACCGGTTGCTAGAGAATTAAGAGCAAAAGGTTTTCAAAAAATTATGAGTTTAGCTCCAGAAGTTTTATAATTAATATTAATAAAATTATGAAAATTAGAACTTGAGATAAAGTTATAGTTATGTCTGGTAAAGAAAAAGATAGAGGTCAAGAGGCTGAAGTTTTAAAAGTATTTACTGATACAAATAAAATCATTGTAAAATGAATTAATGTTGTAACTAGACATTTAAAAAAACAATGAACTACTCCTGGTCAAATTGTTAAATTGGAAAAAGCTATTGATGCTTCTAACGTTATGTTAGTATGTCCATTTACATCTAAGCCTACTAGAGTTGGTTATGTTACAATTGAAGAAAAAGGAAAAAGTAAAAAATTTAGATTCTCTAAAATTGCTGTAAAGGAAAATAAAGGAGATGCTAAAAAATTTATTATAAAATAGTTTATAATTTACTTATATTATAAATATAAAAATGTTAAAAGAACAATATTTAAAAGAAATGGTTCCTGCTTTAAAAGAAAAACTAGAAATTTCTAATATAATGGATATTCCAAAATTAGAAAAAGTAGTTTTAAATATGTGAATTTGAACATATGTTAGATCAGGAAATAAAGATTTTTCATCTTTAGAAGAACATTTATCATTAATAGCAGGTCAAAAATGTACTGTTAGATATGCAAAGAAAGCAATATCTAACTTTAAATTAAGAGCTGGTATGCCAGTTGGTTTAAGTGTTACACTAAGAGGAGATGCTATGTATAATTTCTTAGAAAAATTAATTAATGTTGTATTACCTAGAGTAAGAGACTTCAGATGAATTAATAAAAAAGGTTTTGATAATCAAGGTAATTATAATTTCTGAATAAAAGAACATTCTATATTCTTAGAAGTTCCTCAAACAGATATTATAAAAAATCACGGATTACAAATTACAGTTAAAACAACTGCTAAAAACAAAGAAGCTTGAAGAGAACTATTAACACAAATGGGATTTCCTTTCGCTAAATAAAGTTTACTTTCATAAGAACATAAAAATGGCTAGAAAAGCTAAAATTGCTAAAGCAAATAGATTAAAAAAAGCATTTTTACAAGCTTTATCAGATGGTAGAAAACCTAAAGAAGCTACAAAAGTATATAACTGTTGTAGTATCTGTGGAAGAACTAGATGATATCTTGGTAAATTTGATATTTGTAGAATTTGTTTTAGAGAAAAAGCTAATGCTTGAGAATTACCAGGTGTTAGAAAATCTAGTTGGTAAAGAGAAATAGTTAAATAAATTTAATTTATTAATTTATATGTTATGATAATAGATCCAATCGGAGATTTATTAACAAGAATTAGAAATGCTTATATGGCTAGAATTACAGACGTTAAAGTTCCACATTCTAAATTAAAAGCTGATATAGCAAAAATTCTTAAGAAAAATAAATATATTGCAGACTTCAAAGTTATTGATGAAGAAAACAATAAAAAAACAATCGGTTTAACACTAAATGATGTAAGAACTACTAAATATGTTCCTACAATGTCTAGAATTAGTAAACCAGGTCAAAGAATCTATATCTGAGCAAAAGATATTAGAAAATCAAGAAATGGTCAAGGTATCTATATTGTTTCTACTCCAAAAGGTGTAGTTACTGGATATGAGGCTAGAAGTTTAAATGTTGGTGGTGAATTACTTTGCGAAGTATATTAATCATTTAATATTATAAACGAGAAATGATTTTATATCATTGTTCCGATTTATATTAATAATTACAATAAAAAATGTCAAGAATTGGTAAAATGCCTATTGCATTACTAGAAAAAGTAGAAGTAACTATAGTTGACAACAATATTAAAGTAAAAGGACCATTATGAGAATTATCTTTCGACTTTTCTTCAAAAGTAAAAGTTGTTAAAGAAGAAAATTCTATAATTGTTTCACCTGTAGATGATTCTGCAAGTGCTTTATGGGGTACAACTAGATCAATTATTAATAATTTAGTTATTTGAGTTTCTGAAGGATTCAAAAAAAGTTTAGAAATCAATTGAGTTGGTTATAAATTTGAAGTATCTGGACAAAAACTTATATTAAGTATTGGTTTTTCACACAAAGTTGATGTTGAAGTTCCTGCAGGTTTAAAAGTTGCAATGGACGAAAAAGCTAAAAATGTGTTACACATTTCTGGTGTAGATAAACAATTAGTTTGAGAATTTGCTTCTAAAATTAGAAGTAAAAAGAAACCAGAACCATATAAAGGTAAATGAATCAAATATGTTTGAGAACATATTAGAAGAAAAGCCGGTAAAACAGGTTCTAAATAAAATATTTAACTTATAATAATTGAAAAAATGTTACAAAAAACATTAAAAAGATTAAGAAGAAAAAATAGAATCAGAGCTAAAATAAGTTGAACTGCTAGTAGACCAAGATTAGCTGTATATAGAAGTAATAAAAACATCTATGCACAATTAATTGATGACACTAATGGAAATACATTAACTTCTTTTTCAGATTTAAAACTTGATAAATCAGGTACTAAAACTGAAATGGCTACGAAAGTATGAGAAGAAATGGCACAAAAAGTGTTAGACTTAAAAATCACTGAAATTCTATTTGATAGAGGTTGATTTGCTTACCACGGTAGAGTTAAAGCTTTAGCTGAAGGTATGAGAGCAAAAGGACTTAAATTTTAATTAAATAATACTAATAAGTATGGCTTTTTCTGGAAAAGACAATAGAAAATGATGAAAATTTCAAAAACCAAGAAAAGAGTTCAAAGAAGAATTACTTGCTATTGATAGAGTAACTAGAGTTACTTCATGAGGTAGACAATTAAGATTCAGAGCTGTAATGGTTATTTGAGATGGTAAAGGTAGAGTTGCTTTAGGAACTTGAAAATCATGGGAAGTAGTTGATGCAATTGCTAAAGCAATAGCTGATGCTAAGAAAAATCTAACTAATGTTAGAATTGAAAATGGAACTGTTCCTTATAATGTAGAAGCTAAATATAAAGCTGCTAAAATTATGGTTCATCCTGCTTCAGAAGGTACATGAATTATTGCGGGTTGAGCTGCCAGAAAAGTATTGATGGTTGCTTGATATAAAGATATTCTTGCTAAAAGATACGGTTCTTCGAACTTAATTAATAATGCAAGAGCTACAATAAAAGCTTTATCTTCATTTAAATAAAAACCTCACCCCAACCCTCTCCTTTAGAGGAGAGGGAGTAAGAGGAATATAAATAATAACCAAAATATTTTATGTTATCTTTAACAAATTTAAAACCTAACCAAGGTTCTAGAAAAACTTTCAAAAGACTTGGTAGAGGTAATGGTTCAGGTAAATGAACTTACTGTGGTAGAGGTTGTAATGGTCAAAATTGTAGATCAGGTGGTTGAGTTGCTGCTTGGTTTGAATGAGGACAAACACCTTTATTTAGAAGAATGCCTAAATTAAAAGGTTTCTCTAATGCAAAATTTAAAACTGTTTACAATGTAATTAATATCTCTGATTTAGCTAAATTAGCTGAAAAAGGTATCACTACTATAAACAAAGAAGTATTACTAGAAAATAATATAGTTAGAAGAAAAACTCTTCCAATTAAATTATTAGGTCAAGGTGAATTAACTGCTAAAGTTACTGTAACTGTTGATAAAGCTTCTGCTATTGCTAAAGAAGCAATAGAAAAAGCTGGAGGTAAACTTGAAACTAAATAATATTAGAAAAAACCCTTGCTTTTAAGTTTGGGTTTTTCTTTTTTTTATGTATAATATACTCAATTAATTTTCTAAATATCTATATATTATGATACATAGTATAAAATCTGTGTTTGAAAACAAAAACATTACTAAAAAAATTATAGCTACTCTTTTATTAGTTCTAGTTTATAAATTATTATCTGTAATTCCTGTATATTGAGTTAATACAGATGCTTTATCTCAGATTATGGCTGATAATAAGGGTTTGTCTTTCTTTAGTGCTTTAATGTGAGGTTGATTATCTAATTTCTCAATCATTCTAATGTGACTTTCTCCTTATATTAATGCAATGATCATAATTCAATTATTATGAGTTATTGTACCAAAAATTGGAGATTTACAAAAAGAATGAGAATCTGGTCAAAGAAAAATGACTAAATATACTAGATGGTTAACTTTACCTTTAGCATTTGTTCAATCTTATTGAATGATTGTATTAATGAATACTTTAGCTACTGGTACAATTATTGATTTATCTAATACTGCTACTGTTTTAACTGCAATGACAATTATAACTGCTTGAACTATATTTCTTGTATGGTTAGGTGAGGTTATGACTGAAATGGGTATTTGAAATGGTATAAGTATAATTATTACTGCTTGAGTTTTATCAGCAGTACCATGAACTATTATGGGGCATATTTCATCATGAGATTATCCATTATTTGCATGATTATCTCTTGCTACTTTATTTATTATTTACGTAATAATAAAGTTTACTGAGGGTAATAGAAGAATTCCACTTATTTATACTAGAACTTGAAGAGAAGAAAAATCATATTTTCCTATTAGAGTTAATCAAGCTTGAATGATACCTATTATTTTTGCTGTCTCTTTAGTAACTTTTCCAGCTATTATCGGGCAAATTTTAACATGAGATTGATCAGGTGCAACTGCTACTTCAATAGGTAACTTTTTATTAACTTATTTTAGTATGACCAATCCTTCATGGCCTTTCATTTTAGTATATTTTTGATTAGTATTAGGTTTTTCTTTCTTTTATGTATCTATTACATTTAATACTGATAACGTTGCTGAAAGTATTCAAAAAAGATGAGGATATATTCCTGGTATTAGACCTGGTTCTGATACAGCAGATTATTTAACTAAGGTTTCTGATCATTTAAATTTATTTGGTGGTTGATTCTTGGCTTTAATTGCTGTCTTACCATATATTATGTCTAAATTTATGGGACAATCAGTAGATTTTATTATATCTGCTGCATGATTAATTATTATTGTTTCTGTTATTCTTGATATAGTAAGAAAAACAGATGCTGAAATGAAAATGCAAGATTATAGTAAATTCAATTAATATAAAAAAGAACTTTTCTTAGAAAAGTTCTTTTTTTGTTTTCAAGTAATCAATAAATAGTTTTCAATTTATATGATCTAGCTCATGTTGAACGATTCTTGCTTGCAATCATTCTAGAATTAGTGTTTTTTTAGTATTTTTTTCGTCCTGATAGCTTAGTTTTATCATTGTAGGTCTTTCTACCTCTCATTTAACTCAAGGTATTGATAAACATCATTCTGATTCGATATTAGTGTTTTTTCAATATTCAAGAATTTGAGGATTTATGAGCATAATAGTTTTAAAATTTTCATCATCCCGATCTTTTAACATACTTACAACTACAAGTTGTATTCATGCTCATATTTGTGGTGCTGCTAAACCCACTCAACCATTATCTGGGTCTTTAATATATTTAATCATATTTTTACCTAGCTTAACTGCCTGTTTAAAATCTTTATCTAAGACTTTACTTGCAGGAGTTCTAAGTATTGGATTATTTTCTCAAGTTTCTATTTTAAACATTTCTAATAGTTATTTTTAATTTTTTTTTATTATAACAATAAAAATTAGTTTTACTAGTGATTTATAAATATTTATTTGTTACTTCTTTTAATTTTTCTACTGACTGTACTCATATTAATTGTTCAACAGGTTTTCAATTTTTAAATACTATAAGAGTTGGAGCACTCATTATTCTATATTCTTGTACTATTGATATATTTGAATCTCAATTTAATTTTCAAATTTTTAAATCTTTATCATTAATTTCAGAAAAATCATTTAGTATTTTAAGCATCTCTATACAAGGGTTACAATCATTAGCCCAAAAATCAACTAAAACTATTCATTGATTAATTTCATTTTTAAAATTATTTTCATTTAATTCTATCACCATTTTATGTGGGCTAATATAAAATAAGTGTGCTAAAAATCTATAAATTTCTTTCATAAAGCCACAAAGAAACGAACGAAATTAACCTATCTTTTCTAAGTCATCTGTGTCTAAAAATATGACCATCTAAAACTCA
>Ga0256840_1003377_pt1 | contig 12960 bp, 13 predicted proteins | sample 355202metaG_FD_185969 | JGI IMG/M metagenome (GOLD analysis project Ga0256840, IMG submission 185969) | Hydrothermal vent microbial communities from Mid Atlantic Ridge, Atlantic Ocean - 355-202 | ecosystem: Environmental > Aquatic > Marine > Hydrothermal vents | place: Atlantic Ocean: Mid...
AAAACTTGTATGGAGGTTTACATTTTAAATCTTTTCAGCTTTATAGTAAACAGTACTGCTGTTTTCCTCTCTGAATATTTTTTCGGCATATTTAATAATATCAGCAGCAGAAATATTATTATAAATATCAAGCTCGTTATTAATTAAACCGGCATCCGATATATTTTCGTATATTGCTAAGTTCATAGCTTTATTCAAAACATCGGTTTCCGAGAAAATAAAGTTAGATTCTATTTTATTTTTAACTTTTTGAAGTTCTCTTTCGCCTATTCCTTTTTCTGTCAGGTTAAAAAGTTCGTCAGAAACTGCATTTTCTGCATCTTTAAATGAAATGCCGTCTGATATGTTTCCGCTGAAAACAAACAGTCCGGGGTCGTTACTCCCTAAAATATAAGCATCAAGAGATGAAAAGATGTTCTTTTTCTTAACCAGGCTTTGATATAAACGGGAAGATTCTCCGTTAGAAAGGACATCGGACAGTAAATTTGCCGCATAAAATCCTTTATTATTTCTTTCGCACATATGATAAACTCTGTACCAAGCATTTATCGGCACTTTTCTTCTTACCGTTATTTTTCTTGCTTCTGTTTGTTCCGGCTCTGCCGGTATTTTATTTTTAGTAACATTTCTTTTTTCAATACTCCCGAACCACTTGTTTACGACATCTTTAATATAATCCGGTTCAAAATCACCGGCGATGCTTAAAATTGCATTATCCGGAGCATAATATCTATAAAAAAAGTCCTTTACATCCTGCAATGTCGCATTTTCTATGTGTGATATTTCTTTTCCTATAGTTGCCCACTTGTAGGGGTGAATTTTGTATGCCAAAGGTCGCATAAGCAGCCAAAAATCACCGTAAGGTCTGTTCAGGTAATTTTGTTTAAATTCTTCGATAACTACTTTTTTCTGAATATCAAGACTTTTTTGTGTAAAAGCTAAGCTCAACATACGGTCAGACTCAAGCCACAGAGCTGTTTCGAGATTACCTTTGGGCAAGGTTTCGTAATAATTAGTTATATCACTGTTAGTAAAAGCATTACTGCTTCCGCCGGCTTCTTGTAAAGGCTTGTCATAATTCGGGATATTAAGCGAGCCTCCGAACATTAAATGTTCAAACAAGTGAGCAAAACCTGTTTTGTCGGGATTCTCATCTTTTGAACCTACATTGTAAAGGATATTGACTGCTGCAATCGGAGTATCTTTATCTTGATGAAAAATCACCCGTAAACCGTTTTCTAAAGTAAATTTCTCGAATTTTATCATAAGTTTTTTAAAAGTTAAACCTTGTGTGGTTAATTTGTTCTTTTGCTGTTTTATATTCAAGAATAATATCGTTAATTATATTTTTTACGGGTTTAATATCTTTTATTAATGATGATACCTGCCCGATTTCAAGTTCACCGTTTTCTGTATCACCTTCAAACATTCCGAGCTTTGCCCTTGCTCTTCCCAGGAGTTCCGACAATTTTTCACGGTCGGCTCCTTTATTTTCTGCTTCAATAACATCCTTACAAAATTTATTTTTGATAAGACGAACAGGAACTAATTTCTTGAGAGCAAGATAAGTATCGCCCTCTCCTGCATTTATTACTTCTTCTTTAAATTTATTATGTGCAGAGGCTTCAGAGGAAGCAACGAATCGGCTTCCGATTTGTACTGCATCGGCACCGAGCAGCATTACCGCCAACATAGCTCTGCCCGTTGCAATACCTCCTGCCGCAATGAGCGGTTTTGCCGTAACCGAGCGCACCAAGGGAGTAAGAACGAGCGTTGTTGTTTCTTCTCTGCCGTTATGCCCGCCGGCTTCAAAGCCTTCGGATACTATTGCGTCAACACCTGCAGAATCTGCCTTTTCGGCAAATTTTGAATTTGAAACGACATGGGCTACTTTTATTCCGTGTTTCTGCAAATATTTTGTCCAAGTTTTAGGATTTCCCGCAGAAGTAAATACTACTTTTATTTTTTCGTCAATAATAATTTTCATTATTTCTTCCGTTTGGGGATATAACAGGGGAACATTAACACCAAACGGTTTGTCGGTTGCTTTTTTTGTTTTTTGAATATGTTCTTTAAGAACTTCCGGATACATTGAGCCGGCACCTATAAGACCGAGTCCCCCGGCATTACTGACCGCAGAAGCTAATTCCCATCCTGAGCACCATATCATACCGCCTTGAATAACCGGGTATTTTATATTAAAAAGTTTGCAGATTCTGTTCATACCATTTACTTGAAAAATTTCTGCAAGGTGCAAAAAAAACAGCATATTTGCAAGCCGTCATATTGCTATGCTAATAAACAAACAGTCAAATTAAAGTCGGTTTTACTTATAATTTAAAACAGTAATACCGTTACTGTCAGTGTTTTAATTATTAACTTTCGGATTTAATGTATTATACAAAAATTTTATCTTTTATTTCGGCAAAAGCATTTATCATTTTTAGTTTTTCGGCTGTTTTACGATTAACAAAAAGTTTTGCTTTTTTCGGTTTTATAACTCTGTCTTTTACCCGATTATTATCCAAGATATCCAATGCAATTTTAACGGAAGTCTCTGTTACGTCACTCCACGGAATTACATAGCCTGACAGTCCTCCTCTCAAAACAGTATCCTCCAGCATACATAAAGTAGGGAAGCTTCCGGTTATTATATTTAAGTCCTCATATCCGGAGGCGGCGATAACAGTACTTGTTCCTATATATACCCACTTTACATTGTTACGCTTAAAATAATTTTTGGCTTTTTTAAAGTCGTCAGAGTCTTGTATTTCAAAACTATATGCTTCAATGCCTTTTTTTCGTATATATTCTGATATATCATCATATTGTATTTCTGCCTGCAATTCGCCTCTGCGGTATAAAACACCTATTTTGTCAAGTTTTTTTTCTAATTTTAACACAGTGTTTTCAAATTGATCTTTGATTTCCGGAGCATAACAAGTTGCATAATAATTTTTATTATGTTCTTTTTCAAAGTCAGAAATAACGGCAGGGCTGTAAATACCGGTAAAAATAATCGGGATATCTTCGTTTTTCATATATTGCCCTATTCGCATACTTATCGGAGATCCGATTGAAAAAATCAAATCAACTTTTTCAGATTTAAATTTTTCAACGGCATTCATAAGATTTTCTTCTTCTCTTTTACAATTTATATAAATTATCTTCAAATTATTATTTCTTTCTTTTCTGAAAATATACCCTGCCTTTCTGAACTTCTCCTCTATTACGTTAATTGACTTTACATAAACTTCCAGGTTGTCCCAGTACAGGATTCCTATTTTTTTTATTTTTTGCGTATAATGCTTAGCCCTGTCCTCTCCTTTTAACACTCGCAATGCTCCCTGAGCCAATGCCTTAAGCTCTGTTTCTCCGGGGTAAACATAAACTTCCCCCATAAAACTTACTCTTTCTTTAATCCAGCTTGTCAGCATTTTAGAATATGCTAAACCTCCGGTAAGAATAATCCCGTCAATTTTGCCTTTAAGGTTTGTTGCCCTTTTTCCGATTTCTTCAGCAACCTGGTATGCCATAGCCTTATAAACCAGTTCGTACTTCTCGGAACCTGCCGCAACCATTTTTTCAACATTACGAGCATCATTAGTATTAAAATAAGATACCAGACCGCCCTTACCTACAATCATTTTTTTCAGCTCATTTTCGGAGTATTTACCGGATATACATTTATCAAGAATTTTAAACAAAGGTAAACTTCCGCTGCGTTCGGGAGAAAAGGGACCTTCGTAAAGACCGTGATTTACGTTAATCGCCTTTGCATTTTTAAGAGCTGCAACCGTAATACCGCCCCCGAGATGAGCAACTATAAGATTTAAATCGTTTATTTTTTTATTAACAGATTTTGAATGTTCTCTTGCGGTAGCAAAAATATTTAAGGCGTGCAGTAAAGATGAGCGTTCAAAATCTTTATGACCGGATATTCTTGCTACAGGTTCTAAATCATCAACAGCAGGCGGATCTACAATGAAAGAGGGCACCGAATATTCCCAACCTATACTGTATGCTATTACACAACCTAAATTTGAGGCATGTTGCCCTTGATAGCCTATACGAGCATCATTTATCATTTCTTCATCAATATAGTAAGTTCCGCTCGGAATTGGTTTTATTAATCCCCCTCTTCCTACAACGGCGTCTAAATCAGAGAGTTTAAACCCTTCTTTATTTAGTGCCTTAAGAATCTCTTCTTTGCGGAATGTGTACTGATCCCAAATATCTGCGTATTGTTCAAGTTGTTTCGGACTATGGCTTACGTTTATTTCAAAAATACATTCTTCATTTTGAAACAACCCTATTTTGGTAGAGGTAGAACCGGGATTTATTGTGAGAATATTATATTTCTTCATTTTTATTATTTGACGGTATATTATTATCAATAAGTATGCAAAATAAGTATTTTCCCAACGGTTAAGAACATTTTCTTTAACACAAATTTACTTTTACGATACTCTGAACACTGATTTTACAATTAAATACTGTGCTGTCCAATATAAAATAATTGTTACTATTTCTGACAAATAATAACTGTGAATAAATTTTGTAAATGCTATATTGGTATCCGAAATTGCAAACAAAACAGCTCCCGTGAAAGCAAAAATTGCTGTTTTATTATAATTTCTTTGCATATATGCTCTCCAAACCATTGTAATTATTACATAAATATAAAAAATTACCGGAACAAATAAGTTTCCCAAATGAGAAAAAAACAAATAAGCCAACAGAGTTGCCGTTGCATATGAAATTGTAAAACTTATTAAATCAATTTCTTTACTTCTTTTAACAAAAGCAACAGTATAAAAAATATGTGCAATTAAGAAAGCCGCCAGACCGAATATAAATTCATCTACTATTTTCATTAAAAAAATATCTCCGATAAGAGAAAGTATAAGACCTGTAAAAATGAGTTTTTTATACAGTGTGTCAGGTTTTATAGAAACAATTAAAATTATTAAAGGCAACGGTTTTGTAATTGCTCTTAAAATATCATTATCAATAAATACGGCAAAGCAAAAAACTGCTGCAGTGAGGATATAAAAAAGTGTTAAATACTTTCTTTTCATAAGTTTTTACTTTAAATATGTTTTTCAATAATAAAAAATTTGCCTCGTTTTTGATATTAAATATATTTGCATCTTTAAAACTTAAAAAATGATAAAATGGAAGATGCTAAAAAAACTTGTCTTGTTTGTAAAAAAGACGAAAATGAAATACCTTTGATTGTTATGAAATATAAAGGTGAAGAGTTGAGGATTTGCCCTCAGCATATTCCGGTTCTCATTCATAATCCGCAGAATTTGGTCGGGTTAATAGAGGGAGCCGAAAATTTTACGGCAGGGTAATATAACAGATAAGTAAAAAGTTCGGTAATAAAACCGAACTTTTTACTTATTCACTCCCCTATTATTTTAACCAAAACTCGTTTTTTTCTCTTGCCGTCAAATTCGCCGTAAAAAATTTGCTCCCACGGTCCGAAGTCTAGTTTTCCGTCAGTAACCGCAACAACAACCTCTCGTCCCATAATTGTTCTTTTAAGATGGGCATCAGCATTGTCTTCAAAGGTATTGTGATTATATTGTGAGTAAGGCTTTTCGGGAGCAAGTTTTTCAAGCCACTTTTCAAAGTCTTTATGTAAGCCGGACTCATCATCATTTATAAAAACGCTTGCTGTAATGTGCATTGCATTAACCAATATCAGTCCTTCCCGTATTCCGCTTATTTCAAGTTCTTTCTGAATATGCGGAGTTATATTTATCAATTCTCGTCTTTGAGATGTATTAAACCAAAGCTCTTTTCTGTATGATTTCATTATTTTATGATTTATTTTATAAAAAAGAGTTCCGTCAATCTCGAAACTCCTCTGAAAAATAATATTATTTCTTTTTATCTTTTTTTATTTCTCCTTCCGGAGTTTTATTTTCAGCTTCCGATTTGCCTTTCAGATAATTAGGAAGTTCCATCCCGGCAAGCTTAAATAAATCTTCAAGCGGCGGAACGGCTCCCATCATTCCTTTCATAAAATTAGCCGTTGAACTTCCTCCGTTTCCGCTGTCCCATACGGTAACTTTATCTATCTTAATATTCTTAACTGCTTCTACTTGTGTTTCCACCAATTCGGGTAACCTTTCGGCAATCATCATCAGTACGGCGTCACGAGCATTATCTCCGGCAGATTCTACCATAAGTTTATAACCTGCAGCCTGCTTGCTTAATATTTCGAATGTTCCTCTTGCTTGTGCTTCCATCTCAAGGAATATCGCATCGGCTTCGCCTTTTGCAATTCTTCTTTGTTTTTCTGCCTCAGCTTCAGCTTCTATAATTATCTTTTGTTTTTCAATTTCAGCAGGAACAATTACATTTGCTTTTCCGGCAGCCTCTTCTCTTTCGGCTCTTTTAAGTTCTGCTTCTTTTTCTGCAAGATATGCAGCTTCTTTTGCCTGTGCTTCATTAACTTTTTCCGCAGTTTCGGCAATTTTTGCAGCTTCAGCTTCTTTTTTCATCCTTTCGGCATCTGATAAAGCTATGGAGATTTTAGCCAAGTTCTCTCCTTCTACAGCTTTTGCATTTGCAGCAGCAACATTAGTTCTTTGCTTCTGTGCGGCAATTGCTTCCCCAATTTCTGCATCCGAGTTTGCTTCGGCAACTTTAATTCGCTGTTCTCTTTCGGCATTAGCTTTTCCTATTTCTCCGTCTCTGTTTTTTTCAGCAACCTGACGTTTTGCTTCATTTACGGCACCTGCAGTAGCTTCTTTTCCTAATGCCTCAATGTATCCGGCATCATCTGTAATATCAGTAACATTTACGTTAATAAGTTTAAGTCCGATTTTTCTTAACTCGTGCTCAACGCTTGTAGAAACATTTGTAAGAAACTTTTCTCTGTCAGCATTTATTTCTTCAATATCCATTGTTGCTATAACTACCCTTAACTGACCAAAAATAATATCTGCGGCAAGGTGTCTGATTTCCGCCTGTGTTAAACCTAATAAACGTTCGGCTGCATTTTGCATAACACCCGGTTCGGTTGATATTCCTACCATAAATCGTGAGGGCACGTTAACTCGAATATTTTGCTTGCTTAAAGCATTCTCTAAGCCTATTTCAATGGGAATAGGTGTTAAGTCTAAATATTCGTAGTCTTGAATAATCGGAATTATAAAAGCTGCACCTCCGTGAACGCATTTTGCAGTTTTACCGGAACTGCCGCCTCCTATTTTTCCGTAAACAACAAGAATTCTGTCAGAAGGACATCGTTTGTATCTTTTAACCAAAAAGGCAAACATCCCCAGTAACAGAAAAACTAACAAAATCACTAAAACTGCTGTTGCTCCCATAATTATTTTATTTATTATTAAAAGTTAAACAAAATATTAAACACCTTAAAGCTAACGCTTTCTTTTAACTATAAGAATATCATTAATAACGTCTATAACCTCTACAAAGCTGCCTGTTTTTATATCTTCTGTATCCTCAGTCATTGCATCTAATGTTTTATATCCGTTTTGAAGTATTATCTGTACTTTTCCGTTTCCGTTCTTTTTTGCCGGTATTGTCAGGTAGACTTCAGCTTCTTTACCTATTGCATTTTCCATTTTAAGAGTGCCGCTTTGCTGAAGTTTTAACAACATAAAAAACACCCATGCCGTAAAAAGCATCATAATTAAACCTATAATAAACGATATTCCGGAAATACCCCACCAAACTTTCATTCCTTTTTCCATTGCTGCGAGTCCGCCCCATCCGTAAAACATCAAAAACGACAATATGCTTTTAACCGAAAATATATTCATTCCGTTACCATGGTCTCCGTCAAAATCTCCGTCATAATTTTCACCTCCGTCCATATCCGTATCTACGGCAACAAGGGAAATTATTAATTGAATTATAAAAATTAATGTCGAAGGAACCGCAATTATCCAATGTATTTTCTCAAGTGACGACAACGAATCCCACCAAACAGATAAATCCATATTATTTATTTTAAAACGTAAATTCAAATATATAACAAAAAAGTTTTTATCCCAAAAAAAAGACTCGCAATTCAGCGAGTCTTGAAATAAGTAACCTTATTTAATATTTTATGATTAACTAATTATTCTCTTCTTTTTGTTGCTTATACAATTTTCTTGCCCCGTAAGCAGCTCCTGCGGCAATCAGAAGAAACAAACCTCCGTCAATCGGAATATCCTGAGGAGGAGGAGGAGGCGGCTGTGCTGCTGCATCTTTTACTAAAAGCGGAAACACTGACAATGTAAAAATAAAAATAAATACGAGTAGAATCTTTTTCATAAAGCCTTTATTAAAAATTACTGATTTGACTGTTTAGGTTGTTTCTTATGGTTTTAAAACTTTAAACGTCGTTTTTCTCAGATTATTATATGCAAATTAAAAAGTAAATTTTTTAAAATCAAAATTTTTTTCTTAAAAAATGCTTAAATTAGCAACAATTATAACTAATAACTAAACGCAAATATATTATTTATTTCATATGAACAAACTTTTTTTTTATAAAATTCTTTTTAAAAATGATTAAAATATGATTTCTGAAAAATTTGAAACCATACACACAATAACTGCATATCTCGCAATTAAAGAATATTTAAACAATAATTCTTTAAAAATAATTGAGAATAAGCCGGTACCTGATGTTCTCAATAAAAAAAGAGCTTGTTTTGTTACGCTTAAAACAGATACAAAAAAACTAAGAGGTTGCATAGGAACTCTCCGACCTGCTTACAAGAACTTATATATCGAGATAATCAGAAATGCTGTTGCTGCAGCTACAAGAGACAATAGATTTGAAAAAGTATCACTTAAAGAACTGGAAAAATTATTTATTACCGTTGAGGTTCTTTCTGAGCTTGAAAAAATTAATGATATCGGATTACTTAATCCTGAAAAATACGGTTTAATTATTTCTGATAAATACGGAAACAGAGGAGTACTTCTTCCGAACATTGAAGGAATAGACACTGTTGAAAAACAAATTAATATTGTTAAAAGAAAAGCCGGAATTTCCTCAATTCCGGAAAAAAACCTGACATACTATCGCTTCAGTACCGAAAAATACAGTTAAAGGTAATATTCTGCAATATTGTTATTGAAAAAAATACTAAAACATTCAAGATTTTGGTATTAAAATTAATTTCGGTTACATTTGGCTGCTTAAATTCAGCATAAATGGAATCAATTATAGACCCTTCAAATCATATCGTATTGTTTTTAATTATATCCGGTGCGGCAGCTTTCGGAATATATTCGGAGCATAAAAAATGGTTCGGAAAATTATCCGGAATTCTTGTTACAATGATTTCTATGTCAATATTGTCTATGACAGGAGTAGTGCCTGTTGCCTCAAATCCTAAAATAAACGTAGCGGTATATGATATGGTTTTCAATTACTTTATACCTATTGCAATCCCCCTACTGTTATTCAGTTCCAATATAACAAAAATAATAAAAGAAAGCGGAAAACTGTTAGTAGCTTACACATTAGGTGCTGCAGGCGTAATTTTAGGAAGCCTGATTGCATTTTATATGATTGACCTGGGAGCTGATTCAGGAAAAACAGCCGGGGTAATTGCGGCAACATTAATAGGCGGAAGCGTTAATTTTATTGCAACTGCAGAGATTCTTAATTTCAGTACGAATCCTTTATTTACGGCAACTATTGCTGTAGATAACCTTGTATCAAATCTGTTTACTTTGTTTCTTTTTTTAGTTCCCGCTTTAACTTTTTTATCCGGATTTTATGTCAAAAAGAAAAAAAATGAAACCAAAGTTGAAGAAAAAACAGAAGAAAAAGAATCTCCTATTACTGTTGAAAGAATTGCAGTATCAATATTTATTGCATCTTTAATCGCAGGAACAGGAGCATTCTTATCTCCGTTTCTTGAAAAACTGATAAATACTGAGCTTAATTTAAGTATTTTATTAATTACATTATTTTCCGTAGCTGCAGCAAATATTTTCCCGAAACATTTCAAAGCTTTATCAAACACATCATTTTCAATAGGGCTATGGCTTATGTATATTTTTCTTGCCGTAATAGGTGCCGCCACCAATTTAACGCAAATATTTCATATAGGACCTTCTGTTTTATTATTTTATACTGTTATATTAGTTTTCCATTTCATATTTATGACTGCTCTGGCAAAACTGTTTAAACTTGATGTATACGAAGTAGTTATAGCATCAGCGGCAAATGTTATGGGACCTTCCGTTGCTGCTCCTATGGCTGCATCTATGGGACAAAAGAAATTAATAACTCCGGGGATTTTAGTCGGTATTTTAGGATATATAATAGGCACTTTTATAGGTGTTTCTTTAGCCGTTTTAATTGTATAATTACAATTTTGTTTTACAGCTTTAAAATTAAACCGTAATGAAAATACTATTAGTAGAAGATGAAAAAGAACTTGCACTGTCAATATCTCAATATTTAATTAAAAATGAGAAATTTAATTGTGATATAGCTGATAATTATCATAAGGCTGAAGACTTATGTGAACTTTATGATTACGATTGTATAATTCTTGATATAGGCTTACCTGACGGCAACGGACTGGATATTATAAAAAATGTAAAATCATCTGAAAAGTGCAAGACCGGAATTATAGTTATATCTGCAAGAAATACGGTTGATGATAAAATTAACGGGTTAAATTTAGGAGCAGACGATTATCTGGTAAAGCCGTTTCACCTTTCGGAACTTAACGCACGTATTTATTCTTTAATGAGACGTTTAAAATCTGAGGGAACAAATGAAATTGTAATTAATGAAATTTCTTTAAATATTCAATTCAGAGAAGTTAAAGTTTATGACAAAACCATCAATTTGACAAAAAGCGAATTTGATTTATTGTATTATTTAATGACAAATAAAAACCAAGTTTTGTCGAAAACGTCAATTGCCGAACATTTGATAGGTGAATATGTAGATGTCATGAATTCATTAGACTTTGTTTATCTTCATATAAAAAATTTACGAAAAAAACTATTGAACGCAAATTGCAAAGACTATATAAAAACCGTTTACGGAGTCGGTTATAAATTTCTTACGGAATGAAACTGCTGTCAAAAACAAGCCTTTTAATAATTACTGTCAGTATATTTATTTTTATGATAGGTAATGTAGTTTTTTTCTACACGCTGAAACATATGATAAATAAACACGTAAACAATGAACTTTTTTTCAGAATGCATAAAATAAAAGAAGAAATTGAAAAAAAGGGAATAAACGGAAATAATGTCTGTTTCAGCAACGAAATTACAATTGAACGGATAAGCTCAAAAAAAATCATTAAACCAAAAACCTGCGATACGGTTTTATATAACAGTATACAAAAAAAATACATACCTTATAAATCATTAAAATTCGTATATACTTACCAAAACAAAAATTATTTAATAACAATATACAAGTCTTTACTCTCGTCGAACAAGCTAATAGAAAAGATAACCGTAGCTTCCATTTTTATGGTCATCACGTTTTTATTTATGATATATATTTTAAACCGTTTTGTTTTTGAAAAAGTCTGGTCAAACTTCTTCGATAATTTAAAAAAAGTCAGAGAATACAATATTAACAGCAGAAAAAAACTGACTTTAGAGACATCAGAAATTGACGAATTCAATAAACTGAATACCGTTTTAACTCAAATGGTAGAAAAAATACAAAAAGATTTTACAAACTTAAAAGAATTAACAGAAAATACCTCTCATGAAATTCAAACACCTCTGGCTATCATCAAAAGTAAAGCAGAGCTTCTTTTACAATCAGAAAATATATCCGAAAAAGATGCCGACTTAATATATTCTGTTTTAAGCACATCCGAGAGGCTGTCAAAACTGAATAAATCCCTGCTGATGATATCAAAAATTGAAAATAACCAATTTGAAGACAACTCAATAATCAGTGTAAACGAAGTAGCGGAAAAATACATTCAAAATTTTAAAATTTTATTTGAAGCCGGAAATTTTAAACTTTTTTATAAAAGCTCTGATTTGTCAATAAAAATAAACCCCGTTTTACTTGATGTTTTAATTTCAAACCTGCTGAAAAATGCAATCTCACATACCGAACACGGAAGGGAAATAAGCATTTTAATAACACAAACTGCTTTCGAAATAAGTAATTCAGGCACTCCTCTGAAAATTTCGTCCGATGATATTTTTAAACGATTTAAAAAGGGAACTGAAGATAAAGAAAGAACAGGGCTCGGTTTAGAAATTGTGAAAAAAATATGCGATTATTATAAAATAAAAATTGAGTATAAATACAATAACAAAAAACACACTTTTTCTATAGATTTTTCTCCTCTCATTTACAAATAAACCCCAAAGCAGCCAAGTTTTTTAGATTTAAATCATATATTCTTCAACAATGTTAAAAAACATTAAACATACAACACATATTAAATCCGAATAAAACAACACCGTCAAGCACCTAATTTCCAAGGTAGTATCAACTCATAAAAAAATCCTTCCCTGCATAATCCGGATAAGTAACAGCAAAAAAACAAATCATAAATTAGAATCATTAAAAATAAAAGAATTTCTACAAAATTGAATCTTATTTTTGAGCTGTTAATATTTAAAACGATATGATAGGATTAATAGGAATAAATTTCAAAACATCACCTATAAACATCAGAGAGAAATTTTCTTTAGATGAAAAAGCAATAAAAGAATTTGCTTCAATTTTGAAAAACAAATCCGGATTTTCAGGCTTGGTTGTTTTATCAACATGCAACAGATCCGAATATTATTTTCATATAAGCAATTGTTGCGAGTCCTCAGCTTTCAGCTATTTACTTAAAAGTCTGAAAAAATATTGCGGCATTGAAGAAAACGTCAGAGATTATTTCTATTTTAAATCAGGAGAAGAAGCATACAGGCACCTCTTCAGAGTTGTTTCCGGAGCAAATTCAATGGTCATAGGCG
>Ga0256840_1003378_pt1 | contig 12958 bp, 13 predicted proteins | sample 355202metaG_FD_185969 | JGI IMG/M metagenome (GOLD analysis project Ga0256840, IMG submission 185969) | Hydrothermal vent microbial communities from Mid Atlantic Ridge, Atlantic Ocean - 355-202 | ecosystem: Environmental > Aquatic > Marine > Hydrothermal vents | place: Atlantic Ocean: Mid...
TCCTCCCACATCTACTAAAATTTTAGTAGCACCTTTTTGTGCTAAAAAGAGTGCAATTTGTTTAGCCACATACCCTTTACCTATGCCTCCCAAGTCTAGCCTCATCCCTTTTTGTTTAAGTAAAATACTTTCAGGGCTTAGCTCTATGTTCTTGTAGTTGACCAAGCTTTTATTTTTTTCTATCTCTTTTTGCGAAGCCCTATTTTCGTTAGCAAATCCAAAATGGTATACCCCATGACTAAGTACACCCATGCTTATGTCAAAAAGTCCATTGGTTTGTTCGGACGCTTTGAGAGAAGCCAAAAAGAGTGCATAGTCTTCTGGGGTACATGGTGTAGGTATTTTACCTGCATTTTTGTTTATGGTATTTAGATAAGAGTCTTCTTTGTAGGCAGAATAGCGACTTTCAAAATCTGTCGCTATTTTGTGGGCTTGGAGTAAAATATTTTTAGAGACATTGGCTCTTATGAGAAGGTGCGTACTCATGACTTTCGCCTTGAGTGCTTTTTCAAAAAATGCTCTCTTGAAAAATACCCTCTTGAAAAATGCCATTTCTGCTCCTAAAACTCGTAGTCTACACGTAGGGTAGTATAGATTGCCTGAATGTTACTTTCTCCAAACCATTGCTGTATATAAGCGTTGTCACTGGTACGGTAGTAGTCTACACTAAAAGTAAATGTGTATGGACTCTCAAGTGATGGTTTGTAACGTACAGGTATGCCAAAGTCATAAGAATCAAAGGCAGACATACGGTAGTCTACAGCTATATATTTGTCTGTTGGACTAGCACCACCTATGGGCTTAACAAAGTTCGAAGCAGTTTGTGTGTAGTAGCGTACCCTTGCCCCTACCATCCAATTATCATTGATGTCATGTAGCCATTCAGTACTAAGCGTATGTGAAGAGATATCCCAGTCATCTACATAATAACGGTAAGAAAAGTTCATGGTATTTGAGTCATCTATGTATTTGAGTCCTTTGAGTGCAAAAGCGTGACCTGTTCTGTTATCTGGGTAGTTTTCAAAACCTATAAATGTTCCATTTTGTATAAGGAAAGGATAAGGTGAAGACAAGAAGCCTTTTGAATTCATATACGAATAGACAAACTGTAATGACAGTGTAGGCGAAATGAGTTGGTTTATTGAGAGGTCAATCTTTTGCTCATCTCTATTATCTTTTGGCAGTGGACGGTTGTTGTTGGGAGACCATGTATCTGCTGATTGAGAGATGCCTATACCTAGTACTGTGTTGCCTTGGTTGAATTGTCTTGTGTAGTTTGCAAAGATAGCTTTACCTACATAGTCAAGCTCAGAAGAGTAATATCCACCAACTGTGGCTGCATTTTCACCATCGTCATAGCTTACAAAAAAGGTAGGTGCATAACGTATATCATCAAAGCCTGATCTTTTTGAAGCTGTTGCTTGTGCATCTGGTTTAGCTAATGCGGGAGAACTCCCTAGGCGTATGCTTGCAGCTGCTATGGCATCTACACGTAACTTGACACCGACTAACCAGTTTTTTGATACTGTTTTTAAAAGCTCAAAGGTTGGTGAGTAAACTTGTACATCGTTGTTGTCTGCATAGGTGTCAAAGCCAAATGATGCTGAGTCTTTTAGCTCAGAGGCATAGCCTTTTAAAAATGGCACAAATAACATCAGACCAATAAAAAATGATTTAATTATCTGCATCCGCAACCTCCTTGGTAAGCACTGTCTCCACCTGCACTGGCTTCACGTATAAGAAAGATATGTCCTTCATGTTCGGCACGTTCAGCAAGAGGGCTAACTGACATCTTAGGGTCAGCAAAATGCTCTTTTTCATAGGGCATGACGCGTGTAAGTGTTTCTGCACAGCCATTGAGTAAAATAATGAGTGTCAAAAAGAGTGGGAGTGTTAGTTTCATGTTGTCCTACTTTAGTTTATTTATTTCTAGTTTAAGTTGTTCTATCTCGTCTGCATTGAGACTGCCAACTATAATGTTACGTATTTTACCCTGCTTATCTATGAGGTATGAAGAGGGCATAGCAGAACATTGGTATGCTTTTGCCAGAGACTTTTTAGGGTCATACAGACTAATAAACGGTATTTTCATACCAGTTTTCTTTTCAACACTAGCAAGAAATTTTTCTGCTTTTTCTGGACTGTCATCTAAGTTGACCGTAACAAGTTTAAAGCCTTTTTTGTAGCTCTTTTGTAAGGCAACAAATTCGGGCATCTCTTTTTTACATCCTTTACACCATGAAGCCCAAAGGTTTAGTAAAACAACTTCACCTTTAAAGTTTTTCATGCTGTATATTTTTTTTCCATCAAGCGTTTTGAGTGTAAAATTTGGAGCTTTATCACCCTCAGATATACCAGCATAAAGATGTAAGCCTAGTGTTAAAAATAACAGTAATATTTTCATGGTTGATGTCCTTTATTAAGAAGATTAGGTTTGTGTGAATTTTAGATTTTATCTACCAAGGCTAAGCCTTAGTAGTATATGAGAGAGTCTTGTTAAAAGACTTAGTTATTCATCGCTCCAGCATCTATCCATGCTTTGATAGTTGCATATTCATTATCCATAAGTGCATCATTACCACCATGTCCAATATCACCATTACCTTTATTGAGCATATATTGTGCTCCACCTGGTAGTCCCATGATATTTTGATAAGTCATAGTTGCAGTAGTAATTGTAAAATTACCATTTGATCCATGACATGTTTCACATTTTGCATTAAGTACAGCCATAACATTACTACTAAATGTAGGAGCTGATGTCATTGGTGGTGGTGTTGCTGTGCCAGCACCTGTACCATTATCTGCTTCTACTGGATGATTTGTCTCTGTACCTTCATTTCCTTCTACGCCTTCGGATTGTTCTGTACCTTCATTGGCTTCGTTGTCATTGTCACCTCCACCACCACAACCTACTAGTAGACCTGCTGTCAATAAACCTATAAGGTAAACATTTGTTAATTTAATCATTTTGAACTCCTTTTTATTTTGATATTAAAAGTATAATATGTTAACTGTTAGCGAAGTGTTTCCTTGAGGATAAAAGTAGTTTTAGAGGAATTAAATATAAAGGTATACTAGAAAATCTAGTATACGTGGAAGAGATATAAAAGGGTGAGTGCTTACCAGATGTGGTAACCCACTCTAAACATAAGGTTGTCATGTAAGTCTTCGTCCAAGACTTCACGGCTATAGGCAAGCGTAGCAAACCATTTGTCATCTATCTTGTAGTAAAGAGATGTACTTATGTTACGTATGCGGTGTTCTCCTACAAATTTGCTACTTTCATCGCTAAAGAGTACGTTTAGGTAAAAGTCATTTGTAAAGAAATACCCTGAGCCTATATAAAATTTATGAATATTTTGCAAACCTTGATAGACATAATACTCCTCATTGCCATCTTCATCTTTGTCACCAGACGGTGTTTCTGGTGCAAGTGGATTTATTTCATCATCTCCAATATAGGTATAGTTATATCCTGCAAAAAAGGAGAGAGAAGACGTAGGGTAGTAGTGAAGGGAAGTGTAGGATACAATATCTAATTTATTTCCTTCGAAATCATAAGTAGGAAGTCTCAGCCCTCCACCTAAACTCAAGACAAACTCAGAATTGAATTTTATACGTTTTTTGATGCGTACTATGGTATCTAAGGTACCATCATGTAAAACATGTGAGTAGTAGCCAGCTTGAAGTGAGTAGCTCCAGTTATTTTTATAGTAATTTACTTGTACTCTTGTGTTGCGTTGTTCTTCTCTGTCTATGAGGTCCTCGTTGGTACTGTAGCCATAGCCTAGGGTCATGTCTAAGCTTTCTTTGCTTGTTTCAAATGGTAGGGTAAGTATGGAAGTTGTACACCCTGTTTTGTCCACTTCGTTTAAAAAAGGTGTATCACTACACTGGTCAAGATAGTCGGGTACTCCATCAAAGTCTGCATCATTGTTGGTATTTGCATACCCTTGTGTTGACAGTACACTCAGTATGAGTAAAGTTTTTCTAATCATCATTTTCTCCTCCTTCAGATAAGTCTATGTTGTTGTTTATGCTGTCTTCGGTCATTTGTTGGTGTTCGATGTGTGTTTGCATACTAGCCCTTTTTGTATTTTCTTCAAGTTCTTTGAGTACTTTTTGTGCTTGTTTGTTTTTGGAATTTTTTGAAAGTTTTTTAACTGCCTCTATACGCTCTTGCTCTTGCATTTGAACAAGACTTTTTTTAAACGCATTCATGAGTTTAAACTTTTCTTCGACAGAAGCATTTTGAATGGCTTGTATTTGGGCATCCATATCTGCATAAGCACTTTGCATAGTAAGAACACCTACTATGATGAATTGTATGCAAAGTTGCTTCACGTTATGCCTTTTCCGAATGTTTAAAATCTAAAATAAAAGTAGTACCTACGTTAATCTTTGATTCTATTGTCATTTCTATGTTAAGTTCATCTGTAAGTTTTTGGACAATATGTAGTCCAAGTCCTAGCCCTCTGTCTTGTTCTTTATAGTAGCGTTGCATCACTTTGTTTACGTTTTTTATGCCTTTACCTGTGTCTTTTATGGTCACTGTACTGTGCTTTACGGTAACAATGACTTGCCCTTGCGGTTTGTTATATTTGCAAGCGTTACTGAGTACGTTGTCAAAGATACGTGTAAGGATATCTGCATTACTTAGGCAGAGTAAGTCATTATTTTTTTTGTAGCTAAACTTGAGTTTTGGGTAAGCATTTTGTATCATTTCTTGTCGTTCTTTGAGAAGGGTAGCGATGTCTATGATAGTATTTTGAGAAGGGGAGTGTTGTAAAAAACATTTGAGGTTATTTTGTAAAAGCATGATGTTATTCATGCCTTGTGATACACGTTTTATGAAAGGGTCTTCCCCTTTTTCTTCAGTAAACATTTTTACGTTGAGTATCATGGAAGTGATGGGAGTATTGAAGTCATGTAAGATGTCTTTTATAAACTCATCATTGAGCTGTAGGGCTTTACGTATAGGGTTTAGACTGTAAAAAGTAAAGAATGTAGCTAATAACAAGAGCAGGATTAAAGCCAATATAAATTTGAGACCCAATTCTTGTTCTAATACTTGCATATCAGCCAAATATTTGGACTGAGCATAAGAAATTTTAAGATAAAACTTTTCAGATTTAGGGATAGGGTAATAACTATGAAGTCCCATATTTTCATCTAGCTCATTGAGTTTTGATTTGTCCTTATCTGTAAAGTCATACTCAAACTCAGGACACTCCATGGTGTAACTACAAACTTGCATGGTCTTATGCATGTTTTGTTTATATTCACGTGTTTGTGTGTGGTAAAGTTCTATAAATAGTAATACAAGAAGGGTGGTAAGTAAAGAAAAAAAGACTAAAAAGTTTTTTAGTAAAGATTCTTTCTCATACCTTTTCAATCATGTATCCTTTTGCCCGTATGTTAATGATGTTTATGCCTAAGCGTTGTTTTATTTTTGTGATAGCCACACGTAGTGCAGTGTCAGATGTATGGTCTAGACATTCATACAGTGTTTCTTTTTTGACAACGTTTCCTTTGTTTTTCAGTAAGGTGGTGAAAATTTTGTATTGGACATTGCCTATGTCTATGACTTCCCCATTTTTACGTAAAACTTGTGCTTCTTGATCAAATGCTATCTCTTCAAAATAGAGTATATCATTTTTAAATTTTGCTTTGAGCCTTATGAGTAGTTCTTCTGGGTCAAAAGGTTTCTTTATGTAGTCAATGGCACCGAGCTTAAAGCCTTCAGCCATAGAATCAATATCTGCAAGTGCAGTGATAAATATAGTAGGGGTGTCATCTTCAGCATACCTCAGTGACTCAAGTAATTCTAAGCCACTGCCTTCTGGCAGGTTGATGTCTAGTAAGTAGAGGTCATACTTGTTATCAAAAGTGAGGTCTTCAGCCTCTTCCATGGAAAGTGCCACATCTACTTCATAGCCTGCACGTGTTAAAAAATGTTCCAAGGTTTCAGAAAGTATTTGATCATCTTCAAGGAGCAGTAGTTTCATGATATTATCTTTTTAAAAGATAGTAACACATCAAGTGTTAGCATAGTGTTAAAGCCTATTTGCATCATATCTATCTAACTTGTGCATGTAAAAGTCACTAGCACTTTGGTAGTAGTTGATGGTTTTTTTGATGTCTTCTTGAAGAGGTTCTATCTCTTCGTAGTCATTGTTTTTTAAATTTACTTTTTTAACTTTATATGTTTTGACTGTACTATTTGGCAATAATATATTGAGCTTACCGTCTTCATAAAGTCCTAATTTCTGATACGTCCCTATCAAAGCCCTAGGTTTAAAGGTGTCAGATAATATATCTTGTCCATACATCTTGCTGTCATAGCTCCAGTTCATGAGTGAAAAAAGTGTTGGAGCTAAATCTATTTGCGAAGATATCTTTCTGATATTTTTTGCTTGTATGAGTTTGGGTGCGTAGATGAGAAATGGTATCTTATATCGGTATAGTGGTAAGTCGGTTTTACCTGCACTTCCTCCGTTATGGTCTGCTACAAAGACAAAAAGCGTGTTGTCAAACCATGGTTTTTTGGAAACTTTTTTTAAAAATGCATCAATCGCATAGTCAGTGTACTTTACACCACCCCAACGCCCAGTGTGGCTTGGTATGTCTATTTTACCATCAGGATAGGTATAAGGCCTATGGTTTGATGTTGTCATAACAAAAGAGAAAAAAGGTTGCTTTTTCGCATAAGAGATGTCTGCTTCTTTTATACTTTTGTCATAGAGGTCTTCATCACAGACTCCCCAAACATTTGCAAAAGAAATTTCACTTGCATCAAAACTATTTCTATCTACTATTTTAAAGCCATTATGTCCAAAGTACGCGTTCATGTTGTCAAAGTAGCCGTGTCCTGCGTAGATAAATTTATTGTCATAGCCTTTGTCTTTAAATATCCAGCCCATGCCAAACATGTTATGGTTATCTGGACGTTTCACGATGCTTCTTCCTGCTGTGGGAGGTACTGACATGGTAACTGCTTCCATGCCACGTACTGTACGGGTTCCTGTAGCATAAAAGTTTGAGAAAAAGAGTGACTTTTTGGTCAGTGCATCTATATGAGGTGTAAGGTTTTTGTCATCTCCATAGATGCCCATATATGAGGCACTAAGGCTTTCTATCATTACCAACATGACATTGGGTTTACTTCCTGTTCCTTCATGCCTAACATGACGTAGGGTATCATTCAAGTCTTCAGATAAAAAGTGACTATTGTTACCCTTTACCAAAGTTCTGTAGTCTTTTAGTACTTCGTTCCTGTTTCTTGTGACATAAAACTCATTGTAGTCTAGTTCATTGTTTCTAAAGGCTGAAAAGAGTGAATAAAATCCATTTTTAGAGAGCTCTTGATTGTATCTATTTTCAGAGACGTTTACTGCTATAGTTTGCTTGTTTAAAAATACAAATGAAATCACGGGGATGAGAAGTAAGATAACTGTGATAGGCAGTCTGCTTTTGTACGAACTTTCGTCTTGAAAAAAGGCATCAAAGGCATCTGTTTTTTTATAGATGATAGAAAAGATGACAGAGGTGATGATGAAGATGACCCCTATAAGCAAAGGCATAGGGTAAGACTCTCGTATGTTCTGTATAACTTCATGGGTATAGACCAAATAATCTACAGCAATAAAGTTAAATCTTTTTCCAAACTCTTCCCAAAAAAACCACTCTGAAAATCCGTTGAAAACCACCCCAAACACTACGCCAAAAAAGACAAGAAGAGAGATGATTTTATGTATTTTAGAATTAAACACTTTTTGAGGAATGATAAATAGATAGATAACAAAGGGGATGATATAGTAAAAATATGCCACTATGTCATAAAAGAACCCCACCAAAAAAAGTTTTAGGAGTGTGAACACAGAAGCGTCGAGTAACGAAAAACTATGCACTAAAAGTACAATACGTGTTAGAAAACTAACACTCAAAAAAATGACAAAAAAATACCCTAAAAACTTATATCTACTCAAACTACACCCCTGTTACACTAATATGTGATTATGCAGGGTATTTTACCATTTATAGTTAAATTGTAGACCGTAAGTATCTTTATCTACTGTTGGAGTAACTTGTAAGTTTTGATAAGGTGACACAAAATACCATGAAAAGCCTATACCGAGCAATGCACCAGCTATAACATCACGCGTATAATGTTTCTCTGCATAGACACGACTATATCCCGTGTAGATAGCTCCTATATAAGCAGGTATAGCATAGGCAAAACCATATCTCTTATGTATGAAAGATGCACCTGAAAAAGCACTCGAAGTGTGTCCTGAGGGGAATGATGTGTAGGAGTTAGAGTTATTTGGTCTTTGTGCATTGACTGTATATTTAAGTACTTGTGTTGCAGCAGCAGTAGCTCCGTAAGCTTTGAAAAATTCTATAGAACCGTTACTGTCTTCCGTGTATAGCGTAGTTCCCAATGCTACAGCAGGGATGAGTAAGGTCAGTATATCCCCCGCTTGTTCTGTGTTACTTTTTGCATAAGTTATACTTTGCATGATTAGCAGTATTGTTATAATTTTTGTCATCTTTCAACCTCTTACTGTATTTTAAAAACATAGTAACAAAGAGAGTGTTAGCGTTGTGTTATTTGGATATAAGGAGAAGAGGTAGAAATGGGCAGGCAGGAGACTAAGCATACCTACCCATGGTTATAATGAGATTTAGTTAATCTCCATTTGGTCCATTATGACAATCATAACAGCTTATTTGATGTCCTTTAGGGAAAGATTTTGTTTTTCCTTCTACATCGAATGTTCTATCTGTCCATGTTTTAGATAGGGCAGAACCTCTATAGTTTTGACCATGACATGCTTTACAGTCTGCATTGTTATTTTCAGCTGCATCTTGGTGGTCTTTGACCCATGATTGTCCAACAGTATGCATACCGTGTGGTCCTTTGTTCACTGTTTTTGGTGCGATAGTATGACATGCTGTACATTCTCCTATAGTTCCTGCATGACCCTGTACGCCTTCACTCAGTAAATTATCTGCATTATGTGCAGGGTAGATAGCATGTGTCGCACCGTGACAGGCTTCACATTGTAACTTACCATGTCCTGTACTAAATCGGTAGAGACTAATACCTGTTGTAGGTGTATTCATATTTGTTGCAAATCTTGTATCTACCACATGTCTTAGTGTATTTGTAGCTGGGTCGATAGCAGATGTTTCTTGCATCCCATCATGGTGACATGCTTGACAGTTTGGTTCATCTAGCCATCCTTCTCTGTTTTTATCACCGACTGCATGTACTGTTCCATGACAACTTTGACATTGCATAACGTTGTTACCGTTACCATCTTTTGCATCTCCCATTGCACCTCTAAGACACTCTGTTTGTGCACCAGGGTGACAAGCATAACAAGCAGACCTATTGTTACTGTCTCCAAGTTTCATCCCTGAAAAAGGGTCAGTGACATTAGCATGTTTAGAGTGTATAGCATTTGTAAATGCCTTGAGTCCTATACCTACACCAGGTAATGCATTTGATTTGTGACACGCTACACAAAGTACAGCTGTACCACCCATAGCTGTTGCCTCTAGTCCTTGGGCATCGTAAGTGTATCCTGCCGCTTGAAGTGCAGACATGTTTTTACTTACTGCATCTGGGTGCTCATCATCATGTAAACGTAAAATATTGTATTTATAGTCTTTTTCAACATCGGCATTGTTTACCCAACCGTTTTTAGGTTTGGCATCATTTCCAGCAGTACTTGCATGACAACGCTTACAGTCCATTTCATCTGATACAGGAAGCACAGTTTTAACTGAAGCTAAGACTTTACCAGAAGCGTCTTTTGCGATTACTTTCACTAGAGGGTAGTAGTTTTTAGAACCATTGTCGTTGTATGGTGTGATAGGTATACCTTCTGCTTCCCACCATTGATGCGTTGCATTGAAGAGCATGAGTGCAGGTGTTGTGCTGGCTGTAGGATTGCCTGTCAAGCCAACATCAGGTGAAAGTGTTGCACCAAAGAGGTCTGTTACATGATCCCAAAAGTTTGTCTTATCACTACTTGTAGTATTTATCTGACCATCAGTACCTATCGCAGATTCGTAAGTAATGGTTATACCTGAAGTAATGAGGTCACCATTCTTATCTTTAATTTGTGCATGGAGGTTGTTGTATGGGGGTAAGACAGAAAAAACTGAAAAATCATTCCCATCCATACAATGCATACCTAAATCGTTCCAGGCAGTAAGCATATAGTCACCATTCATTGGAGGTGTATTATTCATGTCAGGAGGTGTGGTATCATTCATATCACAGGGGCTTTGGTAGAAGTCTTCTAGGACTATCTTTTCTTCTTCATCAAGTATGATGTTCATGGTTCTATAGCAAGGTGTTGTTGCTGTGACAGTTAAAGTACAGCTTGACTCTTTTGGTACTTTAAATTTTAGTTTATCTTCTTTTTCTGAAGCAGTTTTTTTCTTGTAATAGCCATTTTCACAGGCTACTACAACTTTTGTTCCTTTTTCTACATGTGTAACTTTTAGTTTATAAGTATTTTCTTTATCATCATCTGCGTGAAGCATTGCATTACTTACAAAAGATAAAAGTAAAATCGTTAAGAGTGTCTTTTTCATCTCAATCCTTTTTCTATATTGATTGGCTATAAGATATTTTGTATAAAAATACCTATGAGCATTTTTCCGTTCCCGTCAATATAATTGTATAAAAAGAGTGTGACTTAAGTATTAAGAATAAATGAAAAGTGAAGAAGTATTAGGAGGCATAGGTAGGTATGCCTCCTTTTGTAAAAAAGAGTTAATTTTAGTTATTTGTAGCAGCTTCAGTGACCCATGCTTTGATGGTTGTATATTCACCTGATGAAGGGGAAATGACTTGACCCCCACCATGTCCAATACTATTACTGCCTTTTTCTAAAAGATAGTTACCACCAGCAGTGGAAGAACCTTTTAATGAACTTATATTACTATAGGTTGCATTTGGAGTTGTGACTTTAAAGTTTCCATTTGAGCCATGGCATGATTTACATTTAGCCACTAGTATTGGCATGACATTTGAATTGAATGAAACACAGGTAGTAGCTGTTGCACCTACAGGTGTAGCAGTACTAGGTGCAGAAGCAAATCTTGCACTGGTAATCCTACCTGGTGCACCATTGTTTCCTGTAGATGAATGACAGCTGTTACACGCACGTCTTGAAGCATCATGAGACATATCAGCTGAAGAGTTTACGATGTTCCCATTTGGATCCATGACTTGAGCAGTAAATTTACCACTTGGAAAGCTTGATGTTCTTGAATTTCCTGTACCTCTAGCACTGCCATACACGACACCTGTGCTGAGTTTTATTCTGTATCCTGCTGCACCAGGTGTATTGTTTGCAGCATGTAGACTTGTAAAGACTGTACCTGCGGATGCAAAACTATGACAAGCGAGGCAGTTTCTACCTTCATTATGTAATCCCCCTGAATCATTTGAACCTTTGCCATCACTGCCCCCATCATTTGAACCTTTAGAACTTTTATATATGGTGCGTGTTGCGTTGTACGTATTGTAGTCATCTTTTGAAGTAGCATATTTTCTGTTTAGTGTTTTTAAAACAGGGTCTATCTGTCTACATTGCACAGTAGTACCTGATGAGGAGGGCGTATTTGTGCCAGTTGAAGTTTGATTTGATGTGCTATTTCCCGTCGTTGAAGTGTCTCCACCTCCACAACCTACAAGTAATGTTGCAGTCACTAAACCCAAGAGGTAGGTATGTTGTAGTCTTTTCATGATGTCACCTTTTATTATTATTTTTATAGGACAGTATAATAAAAGGTGTGTTACCGAAGTGTTTCTTTGCTGAATGTTAAGGTATGTTTTTCTAGTAGGGTAAGTAGAATATATATGAGGTATATAAGCCCAAACATCTCTAAGCTTTCTTCAATGGTATAAAAGACGCTATAGCGTATGCTAGTAGTACCATGTTGACTTGACTCATTTGAACCAAGAAGTTCAAACCCTATGGCTCCTGTTAGAAAAATAGTAGCAGAGAACATAAATGAATAAAATGTTTTTTTAGGCATTTTTAGAAAAAATCTTAAATAAATAATCCCAATAATAAGTATGAATAACGTGTATAAGATAACCCACGGATAGTGTAAATATCCTGTGGCATCGATAAACTGCTCTGTATAGTCCCCTAGTTGCTCATGTATTTTTGCACTTTCATCTGCACTAAGAAATATAAATATAAAGCTGAGACCTTTCCAGTATTTGGAGTCACTATTTTCTGTAACTAGCGATATTTTTGCTAATAAATAAAAAAGAAAGGCACTGATAGCAAACAAAAGGGAGGAAAACAAAGTAGGCACATTACGTTCCATATCCAAGTCAAACATACGAATAAAGTCAAATTTACTAGGGTTACCAATGATGTAGTATATGACTAAAATAATACTATGTATAAGTATGAGGAGTAGAGTGATAGTCAGTAAAAATTTAATTATTTTTTGAGTATTTAGGGTTAGTTGCATAGGAAACCTTTATAACAGTGGTAGAAACTTATGTGGATAGTATAGGGTATCTATCATCCACTAAAGTTTCATTAGTTGTGGTCGTTATCGTTTTCACTACTGTCGTTATCATTACCAGCACTGTCATTGTCATTGTCCGCATCGTTACGGTTGTTATCATTCCCACTACTATCGTTATCATTGCCAGCATTATTGTTGTGGTCATTATCGTTTCCATTGCTGTCACTGTCATTGCCCGCATCGTTACGGTTGTTATCATTTCCACTACTATCGTTATCATTGCCAGCATTATTGTTGTTGCCGTTATCGTTCTCGTTACTGTCATTATCATTTTTATCATCATGTATATTTTCTATGCCATCATTATCGTCATCTTCATAGGCATTTACAACATTGTCATCATCATTGTCTTCGTAATTATCTACTAGCCCATCATTAT
>Ga0256840_1003379_pt1 | contig 12958 bp, 11 predicted proteins | sample 355202metaG_FD_185969 | JGI IMG/M metagenome (GOLD analysis project Ga0256840, IMG submission 185969) | Hydrothermal vent microbial communities from Mid Atlantic Ridge, Atlantic Ocean - 355-202 | ecosystem: Environmental > Aquatic > Marine > Hydrothermal vents | place: Atlantic Ocean: Mid...
TAATAGTGTTTAACCTCTTTGGTGATGAGTTTTTTTGTCTAAGTAACTAAATTATCTCACACTTTAGAGGTTTTTTCATTTCTTATCTCGGATCTTGGGCGTTAACCTGGAAAATTGACAGATCTCCTCCTCAAAGAGTAGAGTAACCATGCTTTCATACTGACTAGCAAAAATTTAGAACAACCCCGATCTTTTTGATTGGTTGCCTGAATGGGACTAGTTTAAATAAATTTGGAGTAATCTCGGGACTGTCCCCAGCTCTATCGGGGGCTGTCCCAAGAGTTTACGAGCCATGGAGCCGCAGCGGGTCGCACCGCAGAAGCCTGGGACAGCCACCATTCGGGACTGTCCCGATTTTGCTGATATCTATGCGCCATTCGATTGACTGCCTCCATTTTTGCGTAAAAGGAAATATCTTTTGTTACCAGATCAGATTCTACTGCTTGCAACCCTGTTGTTTTTTTCTTTTGGCAGCAACCTTCCACTTGGCTATTTCCGTGAAAACAGTCGTAAATTTTCACCACGCTGGTTCATCCTTGTCCATGCGTCAATCCCATTTATTGTCGTCATGAGGATAACTTTCGGTTTTAACTGGTATTGGATTCCCTTCACTCTCGGCTGTGCAGTTGCCGGACAGCTGCTCGGAGGGCGAATTCGCAGAAGGGCTCAGAATGAAACGCAGTGATCGGGCACCAATGAAACAAGCCGAGCGAGTCGGTTCACTCATAAAGCAGATCCTTGGTCAACCAGGATTTGGTGAACAAATCACCCGACATCAAGCATGGCTGGTTTGGGATCAACTGGTTGGAGAACAGATTGCCGCTCGAGCCAGGCCACTCAAGCTGCGCAAGGGCGTTTTGGAGATCCAGGTAGACCATCCAGTCTGGATGCAACAGCTACAAATGATGAAGCCGCAAATTCTTGAAAAAATCAACGCAAAAATACCCAACGCCGGGATCACCGATATTTATCTGCGCCAAACGCGCAGTTCACAAACACATCAGCCTCTTAAAACTCAACAGACATCCGTACCCCCAACATGGACCAAAATTGAATTGACTGATGCTGAAAAAAAATTGATTGAAGAAGAACTGTCCCCGGTTAAAAACTCAGAGTTAAAACACGAAATGCGCGAACTTTTCACCCGGCAGAAACAACTGGACAAAGTACGGAAAAATTAACCTGGAAGCACCTCATACATCTGCAACACCTCTTCCGTATAGTCCCGCCCTGCCGCATTGTTCCTATAGATATAAAGTGGATTTTCAACCTGCAGCCCGGGATGACCTCCCTTACGTCCCTCAAGGAGAACTATTTTGGCCGCTTCTCCTTGCCGTGGATGCACCATCCGCAGTCGTTTTGGCTCAATTCCTTCGGCAATCATCACAGTCATCAATTCGGGTAGACGTTCCACCAGATAGATCATAGCAAAACTGCCACCATTTTTTAATAACCAACTCGCCGCAGCAACAAAATCGACCAGCCCCCCTGCCAACTCATGCCGTGCAGCAGCACGCTCATCATTCGGAGCAATTCTTCCAGAATCAAGTCGATGGTAAGGTGGATTACTAACAACCAGGTCAAAACAACCTGTGGGGAGGATATCCTGGATACTTCGGATATCATCTTGCACAATATGCACTCGATCATGCAGGACGTTGAGTTCAACATTCCGCACTGCCCTGTCTGCCAACTCAGGTTGAATTTCGATACCAATACACTCATCGGCATCACTTAATCGAGCCAACAACAACGATATAATGCCACAACCGGTTCCCAAATCAACAACCCGACCTCCCCTTCTCACATTGACAAATCGAGCCAAAATAATGGGATCGAGAGAGTAGCGATAACCGTTTTCTGCCTGCAGCAGCTGGAGGTTACCAATCGATAATTTATCCAAGGTTTCTTTCATTTCATCCAACCATAAAAAAATGCCAGCCTGAATAGCTCAGACTGGCATTTCAATACAAATCTTCTCAAGGGTAAAATTATTTAACGTGACATCCTTTACACTTGGTCGGTCCTTTTTTCATTTTTTTGTGGCAGTCCTTGCAAGTCTTATGCATGGCATTTTTGTACTTGGGTTTTTTCCCGTCAGCTTTCTTCCCGTGACAGCTGTCACATTTTTCAAAACCACCAGTATGGTGACAGGTCTTACACTCAGTTCGAGCTTGGTGTTTAGCATGCTCAAAAGTAATAACACCAGTTTTTGCCTTGTCCAACTTTATCACAGCAGGACCTTTGTCTTGAGCAACAGCAGTCAATGCTGTTGCAACAAAAGCTACGATAGCCAACAGTACGAGTAACTTTTTCATCTGTAATTCCTCCCTTTCACAATTAATAGATGTGTGCCAACCGATAGCAAGCTAAATCAAAAATATCGAGTAAGTCAACCGAAAAGTGTATATTGTATACAGCTCAAAGATGACTAAATCAGTCCATCATCAGCCATCTTTTTCTGTACCACCGCTGACTTTTTGACCACTCCAACAGCCATATCCTGTTTGAATTGCAATAGCTTTTTCTCCAACTCAGGGTCTGCTGTCGCCAGCATCCGTGCAGCAAAAATACCGGCATTGCGTGACCCGGCTAAACCAATTGCCATCGTCGCAACGGGAATTCCTGCTGGCATCTGCACCATCGCCAGCAACGCATCAAGACCGCGCATAGAGGTCGCATCAATCGGCACAGCAATCACCGGCAACAAGGTTTCTGCAGCCACCACTCCAGCCAAATGCGCTGCGGCACCAGCACCGGCAATCAGCACCTTAATCCCTTTATCACGGGCCCCATGAACATACTCCATAGTCCGTTCGGGAGTACGGTGGGCACTGGAAACAATCATCTCAAAAGGGATTTCAAATTGCTTCAATATTTTAGCCGCTTCGACCATAATATCGTAATCACTATCGCTACCCATCAAAATCCCGACAACTGGTTTTTTATCACTCACTTTTCGCTACCTTTCTATTTATCAGTTGATGTATTTCACAAAAATCAGATGATTAAGAAATCTTATCGATTCAGTGCCCTGGCGCCAATATCATGTCGATAATGAGCTTTATCCCAACGAATAACTTTGACTCCGGCATAAGCTTTGTCAATTGCATCCCTGATCGTAGTTCCCAGCCCGGTTACCCCCAGCACCCGGCCTCCCTGATTAACAATCTGACCATCTTTCAAAGCTGTCCCGGCATGAAAAACCATCAAATCTTCTATCTTGGCGGCACGATCCAGACCGTCAATCGGCAGATTTTTTTCATAATCTCCCGGATAACCACCACTGGCCAGCACCACACAAACAGCCACCTTATCGTGCCAATCGATAGAATCCTGCCGCAACTCACCACGCGCACAAGCTTGCAGCAGCGGGACAATATCTGATTTCATCCGCATCAACAACGGCTGTGCCTCTGGATCGCCGAAGCGGGCATTGTATTCCACCACACGGGGCTTGCCATCCTTGATCATCAGTCCGACATAGAGAATGCCACTGTAGGGGCAACCATCCTGAGCCATTCCATCAATCGTCGGTCTGACGATAGTATCAACAATGATCTGATAAAGTTCATCGGTGACAACCGGAGCTGGGGAGTATGCCCCCATACCACCGGTATTGGGCCCCTTATCGTTATCGTTGACCCGTTTATGATCCTGAGACGAAGCAAGGGGGAGGATATTTTTCCCGTCGGTAAAAGCAAAAAAAGACGCCTCTTCACCATCCATAAACTCTTCAATAACAACGCTGGCACCGGCTTCGCCAAAAATCTGATCAAGCATAATGTCATCAACAGCAGCAATCGCCTGATCTTCGGTCATGGCAACAATGACCCCTTTCCCCGCCGCCAGACCATCCGCCTTGACGACAATCGGCGCACCCTGCTCTCGAATGTAGGCAACCGCCTGAGCATGATCAGCAAAGCTCCGATACGCGGCAGTCGGGATATTATAACGAGCCATCAACTCTTTGGAAAAGCGCTTACTTCCTTCAATTTGAGCCGCAGCCTTGTTAGGCCCGAATATCTCCAATCCTGCTGTCTGAAAAAGATCGACGATCCCCATGGTCAATGGCACTTCCGGCCCAACCACGGTAAGATCAATCTCCTCCGCAAGAGCAAAATCAAGTAAGGTGTCTATTTCATCGGCACCAATATGGACACATTCAGCCAGTTCAGCGATTCCAGGATTGCCCGGCGCACAGTAAATTTTTTTCACCAATGGCGACTGGGCTATTTTCCAGACCAGAGTGTGTTCACGACCACCACCACCGACAACCAGAATCTTCATGATCAAATCCTTTTACATCCGTAGGGGCGCTGCTTGCCGCGCCCGAAACAAACAAAGGGCGCAGCAAGCAGCGCCCCTACAGCTAACCCATCAATGCCGAAAATGACGCATTCCGGTAAATAACATGGCAATCCCCGCCTCATCTGCTGCAGCAATCACCTCTTCATCACGGATTGATCCACCGGGCTGAATCACCGCAGTAACACCAACAGCAGCGGCATTATCGATGCCATCGCGGAACGGGAAAAAGGCATCAGAAGCCATGGCTGCCCCCTTGATATCCAACCCGGCATGTTCGGCCTTGATCGCAGCAATCCGTGCCGAGTTGACCCGACTCATCTGCCCCGCCCCGACGCCGATCGTCATCCCATCCTTGCAATAAACAATGGCATTTGATTTGACGAATTTAGCCACCCGCCAGGCAAAATCGAGATCCTGACGTTCCCTATCGGTCGGTGCCCGCTTGGTCACAACTTTTAAATCGGCATTCAACAACAGATCAGCTTCCTGCACCAACAGTCCACCATTGACCCGCTTGTAATCAAGTCGTTGAGCCGTTTCAGCTGGCCACTCACCACATTCGAGTAAGCGTACATTCTTCTTTTTCGCAATAATTTCAGGGACAGTTACGGCAACCTTGGGTGCAATAATGACTTCGACAAACTGTTTGTCGACAATCGCCTGCGCCGTTTCTGCGTCAAGTTCCCGATTAAAAGCAATAATGCCACCAAAAGAAGATTCGGGATCGGTCGAAAAAGCTCTCTGATAAGCTTCCAGAAGAGTGGCTCCCGTTGCTACACCGCAGGGATTAGCATGTTTTACAATGACACAGGCCGGTGCTTCTGCAAATTGTTTGATACACTCTAGAGCCGCATCAGTATCGCCAATATTATTATAGGAAAGAGCCTTGCCCTGGAGTTGACGTGCTGTGGCAATTGAGGCTTCAGTGATATTTTTTTCTACATAAAATGCCGCTTTTTGATGAGGATTTTCACCGTAACGCATCCCCTGGGATTTCTGAAATTGCAGAGTCAGAGTCGGAGCAAAATCGGCTGCATCCTCGCTGGTTCGCTTTCCGAGCCAGTTGGAAATGGCGCCATCATAAGCTGCTGTATGTTGATAAACTTTGACCCCCAACTGGAAGTTAGTCGCCACCGAAACTTCACCACTATTTTGTTTCATCTCAGCAATCACACTTTCGTAATCAGCCGGATCAACCAGGACAGTGACAAACTTATTGTTTTTCGCCGCACTCCGCAGCATGGTCGGCCCACCGATATCAATATTTTCGATTGCATCATCCAGACTGCACCCCTCTTGAGCCACTGTTGCCGCAAACGGGTAAAGGTTGACCACCACCATATCGATTGGCTCAATATCATGCTTTGCCATCGCATTGACATGCTCAGGATTGTCGCGCAAACCAAGCAGAGCACCATGGATCTTTGGATGCAGAGTTTTCACCCGACCATCCATCATCTCCGGGAAACCGGTATAGTCAGAAACATCCATGACGGGAATTCCAGCATCACGGATCATTTTTGCGGTTCCACCCGTTGATAAGAGCACGACTCCAAAACTGCTCAATTCTCGAGCCAGATCAACAACTCCGGTTTTATCAGACACTGAAATCAGTGCACGTTTGATAGTGGCCATGGGGTTCCTTTCAAGGATAAATCAATAAAATTGACGATATAAAAATAGCGAAACTGTCACCTTCCAAAACTGCCCGGCTGATTCTATTTTATTTTATATTCATTTGTACGCTATTTTATATCTACAACGAAGAGTGTTCTCTGAACCGGTCTGATCGACCGGAATTTGCATGGCTTTTTAGCATGATTCGCCCCCGCTGACAACCGCTTTCAGCATCATTTCTTGGGCAGATATCGTCGCGGAACCCGGCTCCCGATACGGCAAAAAACTTCGTAGGAAATAGTATTCAATTGTTCGGCCCAATCATCTCCAAGAATTGATAACCCCTCAGCAGAACCCAATAATGTGACGCAATCACCTACAGCAACATCAGTGACCGCACTCACATCCAGCATAATCCAGTCCATACAAACCCTGCCAACAACCGGAATTTTCTGTCCCCGCAGAATTCCCTGACCACAATGACTCAACAGGCGATTATAACCATCTGCGTAGCCGATTGGGAGAACCGCAACTTGCATATCAGCATGAGCGTGATAACTGTGGCCGTAGGAAATGCCACTTCCTTCGGGCAACAACCGTAACTGTGCAATGCAGCTGCGCAGATGCATAACTGGGTGTAAATCTAATTTTGCGGAAAAATCAGAACCGGGAAGGCCACCATAAAGCATGATCCCGGGACGCGACAGGGTACATTCCGGACACTCCCAGCCACTTAACCCGGCACTATTGTTGAGATGAATTTCTCGTGGTTCAATCCCGGCCTCGCGCACCATTTGCAACATCATCCTGAATTGCCTCTGCTGTGCCGTTGTCACCGTGGAATCCAACTCATCTGCACAGGCCAGGTGGGACATGAAACCCTCAATCACCAGCCCGTCAAATTGACGGAGTTGAGGCAAAAATTCCCTCAATTCCCCAGGGAGAAAACCAACTCGACCCATTCCGCTGTCAACTTTCAAATGGACTTTAAGCTGCCGTTGCTGCTTGACCGCCGCGGCATTAAGTCGCAAGGCAGTATCCTTATCCAACAATGTTGGCATTAAATCGTGTTGTAAAAAAGCACCTTCCTGACCGGGAAAACAACTGCCCAGAACCAGCAATTTATCAGTCATTTCAGCATGTCGCAGTTCCAGCGCTTCTTCCAGAGTCGCAACAGCAAAATCGCTGATTCCAAAAGATTGTAAGGTCTGAGTCACTGGAACAGCACCATGACCATATGCATCGGCCTTAACAACCGCCAAAATACGCTGGTTGGCAGAACACAAGTTTATTGCCTGCTGTAAATTATGGTGCAATGCCGACAAATCAATTTCAGCCCAGGTCGGGCGGGAAGGATAGTTCATCACCACATGTTTCTCCAGTAGAGCAAAGAAGGAACCGACACGACACTGTAAATTATACACCTGAGAACGTTCTGTAAAGCATCAATAAGTTGAAAGATTAATTGACACCAAGATTTTATCCTGATACGATCCACAATTGATTGTGAGATTTTCATTCTAAAATTCTCAGAATTTTTATTTGACCCGATAATTCATGGTAAGAAGATTATTCTTATCTAGCTAATATTACTAAGGAGATTGCCAATGTTTTCCGGTCTCTATCTCATCACAGACAACAATCAAGATGGAAAGTTGCTAACAAAAGTAGCAGCAGCATTGACCGGTGGGGCTAAAATCGTCCAATACCGTGCCAAGGATATCCGTCCAGATGAGCGTCGGGAAATGGCAGAAAACCTGAAAAATCTCTGTTGCGAGCATGAAGCCAGCCTGATTATTAATGATCTTCCGGAACTTGCTCACGAGATTGATGCCGATGGAGTTCACCTTGGGCAGAATGATATGTCCATTTCTCAAGCCCGGCAGATTCTAGGTCATCAAAAGTTGATTGGTATTTCTACCCACAATGTTGACGAAGCCCTTAAAGCTGAAGCCCATGGTGCTGATTACATTGCCATCGGCAGTATTTTCCCGACCGAGAGTAAAGATGCGACCACACTGGTCGGACTCAAAACCTTGAAAATGGTTCGCAAAGCAGTTCGGATTCCTGTCGTTGCTATTGGAGGTATCACTCCAGAGGGTGCATTTGAGGTACTGACTGCTGGAGCTGATGCTGTTGCTGTCCTCTCTGGAATTATGGCAGATAGCGATCCTGCCAGAGCCGCCAAAGAGTATTCACTCATATTCAACCGAAACAAACCTGCCCCGAACGGCAGAGTTCTGACGGTTGCCGGATCAGATTCCAGCGGTGGAGCCGGAATTCAGGCGGACATCAAAACCATCACCCTCCTTGGCAGCTATGCCAGCAGTGTTCTAACAGCTCTCACAGCTCAGAATACCCTTGGAGTTGTCGAAACGTATATGGTTCACACCGATTTTGTCGTCAAACAACTTGATGCTGTTCTTGATGATATTGGAACCGACACCATTAAAACCGGAATGCTGAGTTGGGGCGGGATTGTCTCACGCGTCGCCAAAACGATCGAAGAACGTTCACTGCTGGCCGTCGTTGATCCAGTGATGATCGCCAAGGGTGGCGAGTCGCTTCTCGACAAGGAAGCTCACGACAGCCTTATCTCCCGCTTACTCCCTCAATCCTATCTGTTGACCCCGAATCTTCCCGAAGTCGAAGTGATGACCGGGATTGAACCGCGAACCATCGAAGAAATGATTGAGGCTGGGCGCAATCTACAAGAGCTCGGGGCGCGCAATGTCCTGATCAAGGGGGGTCATTTGAGCGGCGATGCGACTGACATCCTATTACTGGGAGATGCCGAACATCAATTGACATCACAACGCTTTGATACCATCAATACCCATGGCACTGGTTGCACCCTTTCAGCCGCTATCGCGACTTTCCTCGCCCAAGGTTATCCCCTGAAACGCGCCGTAGAACGGGGAAAACGCTTTACTTCTCTTGCTATCGAGCATTCTGTCCAAATCGGCCGAGGACACGGTCCGGTCAATCATATCCAAGCCGCAATGCAGCTATTACATGAACATTCCTCAATAGATTAGACTCTGCAACACCCCGTATTGTTCAACCACAATACCTCCACTTGAGCACTGCTTTTCTCTGTTGACTTTCATGTTACCTAACTGGTAGTTCTATTCACGTCTAAATGACACGCTAGGGGCGTCTTCGTTACTGAGAGTTCCAGATTGACTGGAACAACCCTTGGAACCTGATCCGGTTGATACCGGCGTAGGGAAGCGGCTACAAATACCGATTAAATAATCGATAGCCGCCTTTTGGCGGCTTTTTTATTTTGTAGGCTGACTGGCTATGTTGACCGATTTACAATCAGGAGCAGCATTATTTCGTATCTTTTAACTGCAGTGCGATCAATTTGGTGCTGCTTTCTCTGTTTGAGGTACCTTTTATGACCCAACTCGAAATGGCTCGTCAGGGACAAACCAGCGATTTGGTGCGCCAAGCCGCCGCCACTGAAAACATTGACCCGGAAATTCTCCGGCAAAGAATTGCCGCAGGAACTGCCGTCATCTGTCTCAACAAAAAACATACCAATGGACGCCCTTTAGCCGTTGGCGAAGGCTTACGCACAAAAACCAACGCTAACCTTGGCACCAGCCAGGACGACACCAGTATTGACAAAGAACTGGAAAAAGCCAAAGTTGCCGCAGCTGCCGGAGCCGACGCCCTGATGGATCTATCAACCGGTGGCCCCATTGATGAAATTCGTGCTGCGATTATCGCTGAGACGGATCTCTGTATCGGCAGTGTCCCTCTCTACCAGGCTGCCTGTGATGCAGTTATAAGACAAGGCAAACCGATTGTTGACATGACCGTTGATGATATTTTTTCTGGAGTCAAAAAGCATCTGGATGACGGTGTCGATTTTATCACCGTTCACTGTGGTGTCACCCGCGAAACGGTTGCCAGGATGGATCAGGAAGGACGACTCATGGACGTCGTTTCCCGAGGCGGATCGTTCACTGTCGGCTGGATGGACTACAACAATGCCGAAAACCCTCTCTACGAATTCTATGATCGGCTGCTGGAAATGGTACGTCCTTACGATGCAGTCCTGTCACTGGGAGACGGGTTTCGTCCCGGCTGCATTGCCGATGCAACTGACCGCGCCCAGATCCAGGAATTACTTATTCTGGGTGAATTGACCCAACGTGCTCAGGACGCTGGAATTCAGGTGATGATCGAGGGTCCCGGCCACGTTCCCCTGAATCAGATTGAAACCAATATCAAACTGCAAAAACGTCTTTGCCATGGAGCCCCATTCTACGTTCTCGGGCCACTGGTCACCGATATCGCTCCCGGCTATGACCATATCACCGCAGCTATCGGTGGAACTGTAGCAGCAGCTGCCGGAGCCGATTTCCTCTGTTATGTTACACCAAGTGAACACTTACGCTTGCCGACAGTTGAAGATGTCCATGAAGGGGTCATGGCAGTGCGGATTGCAGCTCATGCTGCTGACATTGTTAAAGGCATTCCTGGGGCAATCGAAAAAGACAATGCCATGGCTGTCTATCGCAAAAACCTTGATTGGGAGGGACAATACTCGGTTTCTCTTGACCCGGAGAAAGCACGACGTTGGCGTGATGAGTCAGGAGTTGATGAATCACATGGTGCCTGCACCATGTGTGGCTCACTCTGTGCCTACAAGGTCATGGGTGAGCGGGATGTGAAAAAAGCAGTCTAAGTAATCTGCCGCATTCTGGGGATACGGTAACAAGGTACATATCCCGAATGGCACTAATTTAAGCAGTCTTGCAGTAAACTTGGGACTGTCCCCAGCTCCATCGGGGGCTGTCCCGGAAGTTTACGACCCACGAAGAACTGCAGTGGTTTACACCGCAAAACCGGGACAGCCCCCATGCGGGGACAGTCCCTTTTTTGCTGACATCTAGCCTTAAACTAGGACCATTCGTACCTGTACTCCTTGAAATTCATATAAAAAGCTGTCTAGCGCACCGGACGATCATGTCCAGTGCTTTTTCCAGGAATCCTGCCGATGTGTGCAAAAAAAATCACCCGCCCCAAGCGTAAACCAAAGATCAAGCTGCGTGGGTTTAACAACCTGACCAAAAGCCTCACTTTCAATATTTATGACGTCTGCTATGCCAAACGCCCCCAGGCACGCAAAGAATATCTGGAATACATTGATGAAGAATACAACGCTGAGCGATTGACCCGGATACTGATCGAAGTTTCCGATATTCTCGGTGCCAATATCCTCAACATTTCCAGTCAGGACTATGACCCGATGGGAGCTTCAGTCACCATCCTGATTGCCGAAGAGCCGATTGAGCCAAAACCTGATGCAGTTGTTGCCCACCTGGATAAAAGCCACCTCTGCATCCATACCTACCCGGAAACCGATGCAAGATCAGGAATTTCTACCTTCCGGGTTGATATTGACGTCTCTACCTGTGGTAGAATCAGTCCGTTGAAAGCACTCAACCATCTGATTTCCTCTTTTGAGTCAGATATTGTCCTGATGGATTACAAGGTTCGTGGATTCACTCGGGACACCAAGGGGCGCAAACACTACATTGATCACCGGATTCACAGTATTCAACAATATATCCGTAAGCAAATCTGTGATCGCTATCAATGTGTCGACATCAACATCTATCAGGAGAACCTGTTTCATACCAAAATGTTACTCAAAGATTTTGATCTCAATCAATACCTCTTTGCAACCAGCTATAAAGATCTGTCTGACGAGGAACGTGATAAGGTAAAGACAATTCTCAAACAAGAAATGACAGAAATTTTTTACGCCAAAAACATCTATTGAGGTAAAAATGAAGATTATCCACCTACTTTTCCTATTGGTCATAATGATGACACTTATCGGCTGCCAGCCAGCCCCAAAATATCTGGGGAACCCAGAGCTCCCCTATCCGCCAGACCGTGAACCCGTTATTGGAGATATTCTTCATCTGCCAACCGGGATCTATGTTGATCAACAGGTCATGTTGGAACATGTGAGCCGCACCCAAGTGGTCTTTGTCGGCGAAACCCACGACAATCCGGCTTCTCATCGCTTGCAGGGCGAAATTTTACAGACTCTGCAACAACATAATCCCGGCAAAGTCACCCTGGCGATGGAGATGTTCACCCCATCACAGCAGCCCGTTCTGGATCTGTGGATTGAAGGAAAACTCTCAGAGAAAGAGTTTTTACAGCAGGTGGACTGGTATCATACCTGGCAGATGAACTTTGCCTTCTATCGCCCCCTGCTCAACTACTGCCGCGAGCATAAGATTCCACTCCTGGCTCTTAATGCTGAAAAGACCCTTAAACGCAAAGTTGCCCAGACACCTCTGGCTGAATTAGCGGAAGAAGATCGGCAACTACTACCGGATATGAGTCACCACGATCCCTATCAGGAGGCGATGGTTCAAGCATTCTTCAGTGACCACAAAATGGGACAAACCACGCTCGATAGTTTTCAACGTGTTCAGACACTCTGGGACGAAACCATGGCACAGAACCTGGCAAACTATCTCAACAATGAAGGAAAAGATCGCCAGGTTCTGGTTATCGCTGGTGGCAATCATATCCGCTACGGATTTGGTATTCCCCGCCGCCTGTTTCGGCGCATTCCGGTAAGTTACCTGTTAATTGGTTCAGAAGAGTTGAATATCCCGGAGGATAAACGGGATCGGCTGATGAATGTCGTCAAGCCTGACTATCCAATGCCACCCTACCATTTTCTAACTTTTACCAAGTATGAAGACCTTCCTGATCCAGGAGTTAAACTGGGGATCATGCTCGATAAAGGTGATGGAGGGCTGATCATTAAAGGGGTGGTTCCCGGATCGATTGCAGAACAACAGGGGTTACAAGAAGGTGATATTTTGACTCAAATTGGCAATCAGATACTGACTGAACCGTTTGATTTGATTTATGAGTTACAACAGAAAAAAGCGGGAGACAAAATTAAATTAACCCTGATACGTGATGCGCAAGTTATGACAAAAACGGTGGATACGGCGGTCAAGGAACAGCAGTAAAACAG
>Ga0256840_1003380_pt1 | contig 12956 bp, 15 predicted proteins | sample 355202metaG_FD_185969 | JGI IMG/M metagenome (GOLD analysis project Ga0256840, IMG submission 185969) | Hydrothermal vent microbial communities from Mid Atlantic Ridge, Atlantic Ocean - 355-202 | ecosystem: Environmental > Aquatic > Marine > Hydrothermal vents | place: Atlantic Ocean: Mid...
AGCGCATCCTAAAGTCTTAGGCTCGGCTTTAAAAAATCCGTGGATTACTACCGACTACGCTGAAGCAATGCTAGAGCTAATCACCCCGCCTTGTGATCGTGCTTATAAATCGTTAGATTTCTTGTTGGATGTTGAAACCTTCGTTTATCAACATATTGAAAATGAACTGCTTTGGACAACCAGTATGCCGTGCGTGATCCGAGGTGAAGAAGATATCATCATCGCACAATACGGCACAAGCAATGCAGGCAAGATGAAGTCAGTCTATCGCCAAGGGCTTGCCGAACGCTATGGAAAGATAATGCAGGTTATTTCTGGGATCCATTTCAATTATTCTGTTGCCACTGAATTTTGGCCCGCTTTTCAAGCCGTTGAAAACGACACATCTGATCAACAAGCTTTTATCAATAAACGCTATATGGCGATGACACGTAATATTCAGCGTTATGGTTGGATGATTCCGTATTTATTTGGTACGTCGCCTGCTATTTGCAAATCATTTTTGTCAGGTGTCCCTAAGCCAGAAACGATGAAAGTCTTTAAAGAGTTTACCTGTTATGAACCATACGGCACATCGTTGCGTATGGGTGATATTGGTTACACCAATAGCAAAGAAGATGACCGAGGCATTAAGGCCAATTACAATTCACTGGATGCCTATATCGCCAGTTTGCGTTGCGCTATCAACACACCGAGTAAAGAATATGAGGATATAGGCCTCAAAAATGGTGATGAATATTTACAACTAAATACCAATATTTTACAAATCGAAAATGAATATTACAGTAGTGTTCGCCCCAAACAGATTTTAGACGGCTTTGAAAAACCAACCGATGCGCTAGAGCGGCGTGGAATCCAATATGTTGAGCTACGTTCAGTCGATATAAATGCCTTCCGCCCCGCAGGAATGACTCATCGACAACTTTACTTCTTAGAAATATTTATGATGTTTTGTTTGTTACAAAAAAGCCCAAAAATTACAGAAGAAGAGGCTAAAGAAATCGACAAAAACCAAAGTGTCGTTGCTCACCAAGGTCGAAAACCAAACTTACAACTCAGTCGAAATGGCAAAGATATTAGCTTGAAAGATTGGGCAAATGAGTTACTCAATGAAATGTCAGGGGTTGCTGATTTATTAAATAAAGCACACGGCGAAACTTGTTATACAACGGCCATAGAAAGTAAAAAGGACTTGATAGAAAACCCAGATAAAACCCCATCAGCGATGGTGTTAGATGATATTATGAACCGTGATGGTAGCTATTATCACTTTGCTAAACGCAAATCAGAAGAGCATCGTGATTACTTTTTACAGCGTGAGTTAGATGCTGAGACACAACAGAAAATTGAACGTGTGGCGCAACAGTCACTCCAACAACAGGTGGAAGTTGAAGCTCAAAATGGTTTAGATTTTGATACTTTTTTACAAAAGTATTTTGATAATCAATTATAATCCCCATTATTTATGTAAATGTCATCCTCATGTTTTTAGCTGTGGTCTATTCAACGTGGGTATAATTCTAGATTCCTGTTAAAAGCATACAGGTATATGACAAATCTAAACATTATTGGAATATCAGTTACTATGAAAATCATTAAAGAAAATAAAGGTTTTATCCTTTTTGTTATCTTCCTTTTTATCTTTAGAGGCGCTATCGCTGATTGGCATCCTGTACCAACAGGCTCAATGAAACCAACGATTCTTGAAGGTGATGTCGTTTGGGAAAATAAGCTGGCATATGATTTACAAGTGCCTTTCACAGATATTTCATTAATGCGCTTGGGTGAACCTAAACGTGGTGAGATTGTTGTTTTTACCTCTAAGGAAGCTGGAAAACGTCTAATTAAAAGATTGATAGGTTTGCCAGGCGATACGGTTGAACTAAGAAATAATAATTTATTTATTAATGGTGAAGCGGCTAAATATACAAATGTTGGGGATGAAAAAATCATCCCCAAAAGGGATATTGATAAAGAAGCAGGGGGGCTTATTGCGCTGGAGTCGTTAAGTGATCTTAAGCCTCATCCCGTACAAAAGGTAGAATCGAATAGACATACCTTAAAAAACTATGGGCCTGTCGTCATTCCCGAAGATCACTATTTCTTTATGGGTGATAATCGCGACAACAGTCAAGATTCTCGCTATCATCAAAATTTCATCCCACGTTCAGAGATTCGTGGTCACGCAACTAGCACGCTCATGTCTGTTATCACTCAAAAGACATGGTCAATCTGGAAGTGGCGCTTTAGAACAGAACGCTTTTTTGATGCATTAAAATAAAAGATATGAACCACACCCCTAGTTTTACACGTGTAAAACTAGGGGTGTGGTTCTGGTTGGCTTATTGTTAAGTATTTTTTAGCATTCCCTTATCTTTAATAAAGGCAATCACTGCATCTACATTTTCACCATCCTTTAGGTTAGTAAAAATATAAGGCTTATCCCCTCGCATACGTTTGGTATCTTTATCCATTACTTCTAATGATGCACCAACCATTGGCGCTAAATCGGTTTTATTGATGATTAATAAATCAGACTTGGTAATACCAGGCCCACCTTTGCGAGGGATTTTATCGCCTGCGGCAACATCAATAACATAGATTGTAAGATCCGATAGTTCAGGACTAAATGTCGCACTAAGATTATCACCACCACTTTCAATTATCACAAAATCTAAATTTGGGAAACGGTCACACATGGTATCAACAGCAGATAAGTTGATCGATGCATCTTCACGGATTGCAGTATGCGGGCAACCGCCTGTTTCTACGCCCATAATTCTGTCTGCATCTAATGCGTTGTGGCGCAGTAAAAATTCAGCATCTTCTTTGGTGTAAATATCATTGGTGACTACGGCTAAATCGTAATCATTTTGCATTTCTTTACAGAGTTGACGCAGTAATGCTGTTTTTCCTGATCCTACGGGGCCACCTACGCCAATTCTTAATACTTGTTTGTTGCTCATTATTTAATAATTTCCTTTTGTGTATAAATCCCCTCTCCCCTAACAAAGGAGAGGGCTAGAGAGAGGGAGAGGTAATTTCGTGGTTTATATTAAGACCTAAAAAGCCTTGAATACTGTGTTTCATGCTGTGAACTCAATATCGCCATCATCGGCAATGAAGCCCCAATCTCGTCATCTTTCATGGCAAAACCCAGCCCAACAATTTCTGGAATAATTGGTAATAACTCCCACAACACGCGTTGCCCATCAGTCTGCCCCAAAGGCACTAATTTAATCGCTGCCGCAATTTGATTATCCAACCATGACCAAATAAAACCATTCGCTGCTTGCTCTATTTCTATATCCCATTCAACCGCTGCCAAAGTGAATAATGTCAAAAAACAAAGCTGCTTTTCTTTTCTTAGTGCCTTTGCCTGTTTGATGCCTAAATCATCCAATAATCGCGCTAATGCTAAGCCTAGTTGATGGTCTTCATCACGTAGTTCTTTTGTTTCTCTTTGTGCAAAGAGGTTTTTATTCCACGTTAATATTGCTTTGCTATCATCTCTACCCCAGCATTTATAAAGACGTTTAAACAGTGGCAAATCAACATGTTTTAAACTAAAAATAAGTGAATCATTTAGCCATATTGCCAATGTTTCCCTATCTTTAATTATCCCTGTTTCAATCGCTGATTCTAAACCTTGCGAATAGGCAAATGCACCCACGGGTAACGTAGGGCTACTTAATTGCATAAGCTTTAGTAGGCTTAGATTGTTATTAAAAGTATTGCTCATTTAATGGCTATGACCATGATGATCATCGTCGTGATCGTGCGAATGATGATGATGTCCGCCACCACTGTGCGAACCAACAGCGTAAGCGCCAGATTCTGGCTCAAAAGGGGCTTGTTCGGTTTTCACTTCCAACCCTAATCCACGCACCATTTCATCCAAAACATGATCGTGTTGGTATTGCAAAATACCTTTACTTATCTGCAAGGGAATATGCCGATTTCCAAGGTGATAACAAGCGCGCGCAAGTTGTAATGGATCATCACAATACACACTAGAAACAGTTTCATCGGCTGCTTTAATTTCAACCAGTACATTTTCATCATCGCTGATAATTAAATCACCATCTTGAAAACTTGTGCCTTTTTCAAAGAATAATCCCGCTTCGCGTCCATTATCGAGCGTGACTTTTAAACGGCTTTTTTCTCGTTGGTCTTTACCTAAAGTCAGTGTGGTATCGGGTGATTTTGTGGTGGAAATTTTTTCTTCAAATTTAATCATAGTTTTCTATTCTGTTTTATTACTCTTTAAAGAATAAATATAAGCATCAATTGTGGCTGCATTTTTTAATTTTACTTTAACGATAACGCGCTCATAGGCACTTCCCTCAAATGCATCTAATTCCTCCCAATAGGCAGAAAGATCATCCGAGCTAAATAAAAAACCTTCAACATCTTTACCGTTTTCATCAAGAGTGATTCCAGGGTATCCCATCGCAGCACCCCAACCCTCTTGATGTAATATTCCAGTTACACTTCCTTTCTCCCAAGTACCCCCAACTTTTTTTAAAATATGTTCATTAGGACGACCAGGGGCTAAAGTACCGTATACAAATAAATTATTTATACCCATTTCTACTTCACTCTAAATTGATATGTTTCGTGCAAAAAGTCTCGTACTAAAACAAAAAATATCTCTGCGCCAACGGCAATTCTTCCGCAGGCTCACAAGTCAGCAATTCACCATCAGCGCGCACTTCATAAGTCTGAGAATCTACATCAATTTCTGGCATATAGTCGTTATGAATCATGTCGGTTTTTTTAACGCTTCGACACGCTTTCACTGCACTCAATAAACTTTTTAATTCCAGTTGCTCGCCAATCCCAGCATTCATACTCGCTTGTGATAAAAACGTCATGCGCGTCGCTAAACGCGCACCACCGTAAGCACCAAACATAGGGCGATAATGCACAGGTTGCGGTGTAGGGATTGAGGCATTCGGATCACCCATCGGCGCATTGGCAATCATGCCACCTTTGATGATCAAGCTCGGTTTAGTGGCAAAAAATGCTGGTTTCCATAAAACTATATCTGCCAATTTCCCTACTTCAATCGAACCAACCTCATGAGCAATACCGTGTGCCAAAGCAGGGTTGATTGTGTATTTTGCGATATAGCGTTTTATGCGGTTGTTGTCATTTGTTGAAGGGTCTCCCACCAAACTGCCACGTTGCACTTTCATTTTATGCGCAGTTTGCCATGTTCGCGTGATCACTTCACCAACACGCCCCATCGCTTGTGAATCCGATGCGATCATTGAGAATGCTCCCAAGTCATGCAAAATATCTTCCGCGGCAATCGTTTCTCGGCGAATGCGAGACTCTGCAAATGCAACGTCTTCGGCAATACTTGGGTCAAGGTGATGGCAAACCATCAGCATATCCAAATGCTCGTCTACTGTATTAACGGTGTAAGGACGCGTTGGGTTTGTGGAAGAAGGCAATACATTTAATTCACCACAAGCTTTAATAATATCAGGCGCGTGTCCGCCACCCGCACCTTCGGTATGAAACGTATGAATGGTGCGATTTTTAAACGCAGCAAACGTATCTTCTACAAATCCCGACTCATTCAAAGTATCGGTATGAATCGCTACTTGAATATCATAACGCTCGGCAACGCTTAAACAGTTATCGATAGAAGCAGGCGTTGTACCCCAATCTTCATGTAATTTTAAGCCCATCACACCAGCTTCAACCTGCTCATCAAGCCCTTCTGGCAGACTGGCATTGCCCTTACCCATAAAGCCTAAATTCATGGGGAATTCTTCTGCTGCTTGTAGCATACGGTGAATATTCCATGGCCCAGGGGTACATGTTGTCGCGTTGGTTCCTGTTGCGGGGCCAGTGCCTCCTCCCAACATCGTAGTCACACCAGAGGTGAGTGCTTCTTCAATTTGTTGTGGGCATATAAAGTGTATATGCGCATCAATACCACCAGCCGTAATAATATGCCCTTCACCTGCAATCGCCTCTGTTCCAGGGCCAATGACAATATCAACATTGGGCTGAACATCAGGATTACCCGCTTTACCAATGCCAGAGATACGTCCATTTTTAATACCTATGTCTGCCTTGATAATTCCCCAGTGATCCATAATAAGCGCATTGGTTATGACCGTATCGGCAACCTCGCTTGATACTCGCTGGCTTTGTCCCATACCATCACGAATCACTTTTCCACCACCAAATTTTACTTCATCGCCGTAGGTGGTGAGGTCTTTTTCGACTTCTAGCCAAAGTTCGGTATCGCCTAAACGTAAACGATCACCGACTGTTGGGCCGTACATTTCTGCGTAGGCTTGTCTGCTTATTTTTGCCATTAGCTATTCTCCTCTAGCGAGCCACTAATTTCAGCATTAAAGCCATAGACGATACGATCACCCACAAAATCAACCAACGTCACCGAGCGCGTTTGACCCGGCTCAAAACGCACCGCTGTGCCTGCGGCAATATCTAGTCGAAAGCCTTTGGTTTTATTACGCTCAAATTCTAGCGCATGGTTGGTTTCATAAAAATGGTAATGCGAACCAACTTGAATCGGGCGATCACCCGTATTGGCAACTTCTACACTGACAGAGTTCCTGCCTTGGTTTAATTCGATTTCGCCTGCTTGAACAATCATTTCCCCTGGAATCATACGGACCTCACACTATAGGATTATGAACAGTGACAAGCTTCGTCCCATCAGGAAACGTGGCTTCGACTTGTACGTCGTGAATCATTTCAGGAATGCCTTCCATGACATCGTCACGCGTTAATAAGGTTTGACCATAGCCCATAAGCTCGGCAACCGTTTTACCATCACGTGCGCCTTCCATTATTGCGGCACTGATAAAGGCAATTGATTCTGGGTAATTTAGTTTTACGCCGCGATCTTTACGCCGTTCAGCAAGTAATGCTGCGGTAAAAATGAGTAGCTTGTCTTTTTCTCTGGGGGTTAATTCCATGTTTTTTCTCTTCTGTAAAGATTTACAAAGCACACCCCCCTAGTTTTACATGATCATGTAAAACTAGGGGGGTGTGCTTTGCAATTACTATGAATCACATCTAAATAACTAGGTTGCCCAAATACGCGGCAAACAAACAGGGCGCTTTATAACATCAGGGCGTAGCACCGACCAAACTGTTTTAAGTGTAGTAGAAACTTGTTCGGCATGTTGGCCTAGACAACGAATAATTAACACATCATTCAGTAATGTAAGCCCTATTTGTTGCTGTTTGGTAAATTCTTCAACGCTTGTACGTGCTTTTTCTAGCAAGTCCTGAGTCACATGCGTTGCTATAAATGTACCAAAACAAGGATAGCCATTCATGCTGGCAGGGCTTTGTAATACATCTATATCATCAATCAATAAACGATCTAGCAACAAAGGTGCTCCATCACGATAGACTTCTAAGCGAGTCATCACCTTGCCGCTTTTAAATAATTCTTTGGATGCCGGTCTGCCGTAGCAGTTAATTTCCCAGCCCATAAAGCGTGCTGATTTTTCTAAATCAACACGCGTTGATAAATGCGTGTGTGTTTTATCAAAAAAAATATTTTCTTGTGGAAACCATTCCAATGCACAGCCATCAGCAACGTGTAATGATTGAAGTTGGTAGGCAAGCTTTCCACCTTCCTTTAATTCTTTACTGCGATAAAATTTAGTCGCACCCGGTGTAGTGATTAATACCGATGCTTTATTTGTAAGATCAGCATTGATGTGTAACTCGTCACCACCCACAACACCCCCTGGTGGATGCAAAATATACAAATGGCAAACGTCGTCTTCTGGATAAAAAGGGCGCTGAACAGTGAGTGGACCTGACTGTGAACGCTTAGCTAAAACAGTTTTCTTCCCTACTTTTTCAAAGCTAAGGTTTAGCTCTGCTTTCCAACCCAGTTGTGTATTGGGGTGTGACATTTTTTATTATTTTTTTATTTTTACGTGCTGACGTTTAGCTTTTGGTAGCTTGCTCAATAAGTAAAAACCTGCGCCTATTATTGCAAGGTAAATACCAACTGCTGTCATAATATGGATGGTATTATGCAAGAATGATAATTGCTCCATGCCTGTATGTGCCGATGCAGACGCTACGAATAACAGGCTAAATGTACTTAATAAAATCTTCATTATTTCTTATCCCTTATAGTTATCTTAAACGGTTAAAAACTTTTGAACAAGCTCATCGCTAAGCTCGCTCATTTCTCCCGTAGCTACATTTTTGCCACGTTCCATAATACAAAAATAATCACCGACACGGCGTGCGAATGGCAATTTTTGTTCAACCAATAAAACTGTAATTCCCATTTCTGAGCTAAGTTTAGTAATAATATCACCAATTTGCTGTACGATATTGGGTTGAATACCTTCTGTAGGTTCATCCAAAATGAGTATTTTGGGGTCGATGACCAAAGCGCGCCCAATCGCCAATTGCTGTTGCTGACCACCTGAGAGATCACCACCGCGACGAGAAATCATTTCTTTTAAAACGGGAAATAGCTCAAAAATTGATTCAGGAATTTTCTTAGTTTTGTCTTTTCGCGCAAATAAACCTAGCTCTAAATTTTGCCCAACCGTTAGTTGTGGGAAAATCTGTCGTCCCTGTGGAACATAACCAATACCCATTCCTGCGCGCTTTTCGGCAATTTCATTATGAATATCTTGGCTTTTAAAACGAATGCTTCCATCTCGGCTATCTTGCAAGCCCATAATGCATTGTAAAAGAGTGGTTTTGCCTACACCGTTACGCCCCATAAGTACGGTACATTTTCCTTCAATAACCGATAAATCCAAATCCCACAGTGTATGGCTTTCTCCGTAAAACTGATTCAAGCTACTGACTTGTAGTATAGAGTTTTCTTCTTGGCTTAGTTTGCTATTCGACTCTTTATTCTCCAAGATACACCTCAATTACTTTCTGGTTATTTTGTACTTCGTCCATTGTACCTTCTGCAAGAATACTGCCTTGATGTAGCACTGAAACTTTCTTAGCGATAGAGCGTACAAAATCCATATCATGTTCTACAACGACAACAGAATGCTCTCCCGCGAGCGAGGTTAATAACTCACCCGTTTTGTCCATTTCTTGATGGGTCATGCCTGCGACAGGCTCATCCACTAATAACAATCTGGGGTTTTGCATGAGCAACATGCCGATTTCTAACCATTGTTTTTGTCCGTGAGATAAAGCACCCGCGCGTTGGGTAGAATTATCCGTAAGCCCTATCATATCCATAACACTCATAATACGATCATGTTGCTCGCTAGAAAGCTTTGCTTTATAGGTTGCCCAAACACCTTTGTTTCCTGCCATTGCCATTTCTAGATTTTCAAAGATATTGTGGTGCTCAAACACCGTTGGTTTTTGGAATTTTCTACCAACGCCAGCTTGTGCAATTTCTGGCTCGGTCATCTTTAGTAGGTTAATATTTTGCCCAAACCACACCGAACCCTTGTCGGGTTTTGTTTTGCCTGTAATGATGTCCATCATGGTGGTTTTACCCGCGCCATTTGGCCCAATCATGCAACGCAGTTCACCGACCTCAATGTAGAAATTGAGTTCATTGATCGCTTTAAAACCATCGAAGGAAACGGTGACATCTTCTACATAAAGAATCTGCCCGTGACTGGTATCAACTTCTGAATAATCTTGCTTGTTTACAATGTCGAAAACTTGGTCACGGCGCATGGTTTCTCTAAATTTATCTAATGCACTCATGCTTCACCTTCCTTTCTTTTTAATAAACCAACTATTCCGTTAGGAAGATAAAGCGTGACAAAAACAAATAATGCGCCGAGTGCAAATAACCATGTTTCGGGGGCTACTCCAGTAAGGTAGGTTTTAGAATAGTTAACAATAAAAGCACCAAGCACTGCGCCATAGAGTGTAGTTCTACCACCTATCGCAACCCAAATTACTAATTCAATAGAACGAATCGGAGAGAACTCACCTGGGTTAATAATACCCACCTGGGGCACATACAACGCTCCCGCAATACCAGCGATAACGGCTGAAAAAGTAAAGATAGCCAGTTTAATGTGATCAACACGGTAGCCAATAAAGCGCACACGATCTTCAGAGTCTCGTATTGCTACGGCAACTCGCCCAAGGCGAGAGGTTACAATAGAGCGACAAGATAAATAGCCCAAGGCTAATGCAATCGCAGAGGCTACGAACAGTGCAATGCGCGTATTATCGAACTGTAAGCTAAAACCTAAAATATCTTTAAAATCGGTTAAACCATTATTACCGCCAAAACCCATTTCATTTCTAAAAAATGCTAGTAACAAGGCATAGGTTAGTGCCTGGGTGATGATAGAAAGATACACACCTGTTACACGAGAACGAAAAGCTAAAGCACCAAATACAAAGGCTAGCAAACCTGGAACAAGTGCCACCATAACCATGGCGAACCAAAAATTATCAAAGCCGTGCCAAAACCACGGAATCTCTTTCCAGCTTAGGAAAACCATAAAGTCAGGAAGATCAGGATTACCATAAACACCACGATCACCAATCTGCAACATCAAATACATGCCCATTGCATAACCACCGAGTGCAAAGAATGCGCCGTGCCCAAGGCTAAGGATTCCCATATAACCCCAAACCAAATCAACTGACAGAGCTAACAATGCAAACGCTAGATACTTTCCAAGTAAGGTCACGGTGAAGGTAGAAACATGAAATGGACTACTTTCAGGAATAATGAGATTGAAAATAGGAATAAGTATTGCCGCTAATGTAAGCAGTGCTAAAAATATCTGCCCACCACGGTCGCCTTTTAATAAATTAAACATAATCAAGGCCTCCCGTTATGATTCTGTAGCTCGACCTTTTTGCGGGAATAATCCGCGAGGTCGTTTCTGTATAAATAGAATAATAAACACCAGCACCAGTATTTTTGCCAGTACGGCACCAGCCCATGGTTCCATAAACTTATTGGCAATACCAAGGGTGAAGCCACTGATGAGTGTTCCCCATAAATTGCCCACGCCACCAAACACGACCACCATAAAGGAATCGATAATATAAGCCTGCCCAAGATTAGGGCCAACATTGGTTAATTGTGAAAGAGCAACACCAGCAATACCTGCAATCCCTGAACCTAGTCCGAAAGTTAGCGCATCAACTCGGCTTGCACGGATGCCCATAGCTCGCGCCATTGAGCGATTTTGTGAAACTGCTTGTACGCTTAAACCTAAAGAAGTTCTTTTAATAATCAAATAAAGAAGCGCGAAAACAGCTAAACAAAAGAAGATAATATAAAGTCGATTATAAGTAAGCGATAAAGCAGGATTAATTTCTAATGATCCTGCCATCCAAGCGGGTGTTTCAACGGCTCTGTTTAAGGGTGAGAATATCGAACGAACAGCTTGTTGTAAGATTAAGCTAATACCAAAAGTCGCTAATAAGGTTTCCAGAGGTCGTCCGTATAAATGTCGGATAACCAATCGTTCAATTAATATTCCGACAATTCCAGAAACAATGAAGGCAGCAGGTACCGCCAAAACCAGTGATAAGCCGATATGATTAGGCATGAACTGCTGAATCACATAAGTGGTGTAAGCACCGAGCATAATTAACTCGCCGTGCGCCATATTGATAACGCCCATCACGCCAAAGGTAATTGCCAGTCCAATTGCAGCAAGTACCAAGACTGAGCCAAGGCTTAAGCCAAAGAAAGCCGTATTTACTTTCTCATAAAAGCCAAGTTTTTGATTAATGTTTGTCAGTGCGTTTTGTGATGCTGAGGCAATTTCATTATCGGCATGATCTTTTAAGGTTTCTAATTTGTTTTTAGTTTCGGACTTTAAGTTATTGGATAAGGCTTTAATTGCAGCAAGTTGCGTATCTTTATCGCTAGAGTCTAAATCATTAATGCTGATCAGTGTTTCTATTTCACTGCGGACATCATCATCTTTTTCTGTTTTTAAATGCTGCTGTAGTGACTCAATACCTGATTGATTGATTTTTCCGTACATCTGCTTTACGGCAGATAAGCGCTTGCTCGCACTTGAGCTGGAAAGGCTGAGTGTGGCAATGGAGGCACGCAAAATACCGCGCAATTTATTATTAACTTTAATCTTTTTAAGTTTTGATTTGCTAAGAGTGCCTAAATCTTTCTGGTCAAGTACGCTGGTTAAAGAAAAACCGTCATCGACTTTTTTGCCAATCACGACCGTTTTGTCTTCTTTGGTATAAAACAGCCGTGCATTGAGCATGGCTTCTAAAATGGATTGAACACGTTTATCTTTTGTAGCGACAAGTTGCTCTATTGCTTTGCCTTTCTTGTTATAGCTTTTGGATTGCAATAATTCGAGTGCTTGAATTAAAGACTCTGAATTCGTGCTTTCTGCAAAGCTACTGCTTGTGAAAAGTAAGCTTAGAGAAAAAATTAATATGAGGGTAATTCTATTTTTCAGTGAGAAAAATGACATAAGTATCTGCTTGGGGTTACTTGTTGATTATGAAAATGAGGAGTATTTCTACCCCTCATTATATTACTTTATATTGAATATTATAAAGCACACCCCCCCACTTTTACATGATGTATTAAGTGAGTTGGTGATAATAGATTTACTTAGCTGTTGCTAAGCACTTCTTTTCTTTTGTGTTGTAGTTTCCACACTTTATAGGTGCAGTCCAGTCTGAGATTAAATCTTTACTACCATCAAGGAAGTCAGACCAAGCATCGCCAGCTACCTCACCTTCTGTTTGCCAAACCACATCAAACTGACCATCTTCTTGGATTTCACCGATAAGAACAGGCTTAGTTAAGTGATGGTTCTTTAGCATTTTAGCTGTTCCGCCTGTCATATTTGGTACCTCGATCATCAGTGTTCCCTAGTCGGGTCATGCCTCGGTACTAATTGCCTTATTAATGAACGAAGAACATCTACCAGAGACCTTCCTGTAATAATTGCGCTTTGAGCAGTCCGAATGGTAAACGA
>Ga0256840_1003381_pt1 | contig 12950 bp, 14 predicted proteins | sample 355202metaG_FD_185969 | JGI IMG/M metagenome (GOLD analysis project Ga0256840, IMG submission 185969) | Hydrothermal vent microbial communities from Mid Atlantic Ridge, Atlantic Ocean - 355-202 | ecosystem: Environmental > Aquatic > Marine > Hydrothermal vents | place: Atlantic Ocean: Mid...
TAAGTATAGAATAGAAAAGAAATAACGAAGAATAAAGAGAAGATGAGGGGGATGTATGAAGGATGTTGAAGCTTTACTATCTAAGTGGGATAAACTGTTTGAAGAATTAAAAAAGGTCGTAGATGAGCTAATTCCCGAAATTGAGAAATCACATAATGAAATGTCAAAAAAACAGGAGGAGTTAATTGAGGAAATAGGGGAAATTAAAAAATCTTTAAATTCTATTTCATCGAGAGTTTCAAAACTTGAAATTGAAAAACAAAGCTTAGATAATAAAAAAATAGATGATTTAGAAAAAGCTATTTCTAATTTTTTAAACGAAAAAGAGGAAATTAAAAATGAATTAAACAAGTTGAGAAAAGATTTAGGTAATCTGAGCAGTAGTATGGAAAAAATAGGAGAGTTAGAGCAAAAACTCAACAGCATAAAAGTAGAAGTAGATGCGAAAGTAGTAGAAAAAGCTGTAAATGAAGCTTTGGAAAAAGTAAAAGTAGAATTGTCAAAATTGGAAAAGGAAATTTCGGATCTAAAAGAGATTGTACAAATGAATAAGAGGAGAATAACGTCTCTCTCTGAAAAACTTGATGAAATATCTCCATTATTTGAAAGAAAAATTACTGAAAAAAAGGAAAGTGGTAAATCTCCAAGACTTTTATAGTTTAATTTGTTATTATGATGTCTATTGATGAGCTATTGAATAAACTAAGGAAAATAATAATAACTTACGAGCTCCTAAGATCTCCTGGTGGACGTACAATAGCGTTACCTTCGGGGAAAGGAGGGGTAGGAAAAACACTTGTAACTCTTCATCTCAGTGCAGCTTTAAGTTTACAAGGTTTTTCAGTAGCAGCATTAGATTTTAATTTTGCTCTTCCAAATTTGCAATTTTATGCTAAAGAATTACCAAGCACAACTATAACTCACTATTTATGTGGTTTATGTGATTTAGATGATATAGAGTATGTGAAAGTAAAAGTAGGCTACTCTTACATTCACGTTTACCCTTCAAAATCGATAGTTGATTTAGAAAGAAAAATTGACTTGGAAAAGTTACCAAACTTACTTAAGAACGTAAAGACTCGATACGATTACATTGTATTAGATCTGTCTCCCGGAATTTCTAAGTATTCTATGTATCCTATTATGCTGGCTGATTGTGTTTTTGTAGTTACTGCAGATGAAAAAGCGTCCTATCTTGACGCTACAAAGCTATCAAAGATTCTTGAAGTTAATGGAATATATATAAAAGGATATATAGTTAATAAAGTGGAAAAAAAAGTTAGGGTCAATCTTGACAAAGTAGTTTGCAAAATACCATTTGATCAGAAAATAAGGAACTTTCCTGAGGTATGGAGTAAAAAAATTCTAAAACCAAATTTTTTAAAATGTTTTGTTGAGTTGGCGGAGTTGGTTGTGCAAGTATGTTAAAAACATTATCATTAGTTTTAATACCGACAAATATATTTTTGTATTGTTACATGGGGAGATTAGAATGGATATAGAAAAACTCGAAAAACTTAGATATACTCTGAAAAACATTCTTGAAGAGGGTGAAAAATTAAAAATTGAGACTGAAAGATATATATCTAAAAAAAGTTTTAGTGAAACTTTTAAAGAGCATATAGATGCCATAAAAGATATAAGAAAATCCATAGAAGAGTTTAAGAAAGAAAGAGAGTTAAAAAGAACAAGAAAAGGCCTTGAAGAATTAAGGGAGAGGAGAATTAGAAAGGAACGTGTAAGTTTAATAGAGAGAATATATGAGACTTTAAAAGTAGAAGAACTAAATAGAGAAGTACTAAAAATCTATGTACCATCATTTCTTGTAAGATACTATAGAAAGAAGTACAAAGAAAATCCAGAAAAGTACATGGATATTGAAAAAACATTGAGAAGTTGCAGATACCCAATAACAGTACCAAAGTTTTTGGCAATAGCATTGTTCTATCCCTTAATCTTAGTGCCTTTGTTTTTCGTTGTAGGTTACGCTTTTGGTGATTTCATTAATTATTTAAAATTAAACGATAAACTGCCAAAGATTTATAACCAGCCATTCCACTTAGAAACATACTTAGTTCCATTTGTGTTTGCATTTTTATTCTCAATTTTATTCTTTATTTTGATTAGATATTTTATATTGAAGTATCCAAAATTGTATGCTTCTCATAGACGAGGGCAAATAGAAGTAATATTCCCCCACGTTGTAAACATGATGCTCAGTATGGCTAAGGGTGGAATACCTATTATAGAAATGTTTCAGATTGTATCTGAAGAAACATCTGTAACTGGAGAAGTTGGTAAAGAATTTAGAGTTATTGTAAATAGAATAAAGACTTTCCACGAAAACATAAGCTCTGCTATAAGGTATGTTGCTTTAACAACACCATCTCAAAAATTTTCGGACTTCCTTGATGATATGATCAATGTTATAGAAGGTACTGGAAGGTTAAGCGAATTTTTGGAGTTTAAATCTCAACATTTAATGAATGAAAGAGAAAAATATCAGGAGATCTTTTTAAATAGTCTTGGAATATTGGCTGAAGTTTACGTTTCAGCATTGGTTGTGGCACCATTGTTTTTACTTATCATATTCGTTGTAATGGGCATGATCGAAAGCTATTCTATAAATATTATGAAATTTATTATATATCTTTATATGCCTGTTGGTGGTTTAATGTTTATATGGCTTTTATGGTCTATGATGTCTGAATATGAATTAAAGTGGACAGGTGAAAAATATAGAAGGAGTAGATTATTTGCGAGAATTTGTGAAGGAAGAAACCCAGAGTTTACGTATCCCGGAAAATTTAAAAGAATGTACTATGATTTAAATAGAAAAATAAAAAATGTCTTAGGTAACTTAGGAATATTTGTATATAGACCAGAATATACATTTTATATAACTCCATTTATTTTTTTGGTAATTTTACCTTTCATTTTAAATCAGAAAATAGAAACAATTCTTGTAGTATTACTTGTTATTTTAGTGACACCATACTCAATTTTAGTTGAAATTAGAAATAGAAGAATTAGAAAAATAGAGGAACATATACCAGACTTTTTAAAACAACTTGCAAGTTTAAATGAAAGCGGTCTTAACATAGTTTCAGCAATAAGAATTCTATCTACTTCAAATCTTGGTGCTTTAACATCTGAGATTAATTTAATAAGGAAGGATCTTGAATGGGGTATGCTTTTGAGTGATGCTCTCAAAAGATTTGAAAGGAGAGTAAGTAGTATTACTGTAACAAAGGTTACTTCAATTCTTTTAAAAGCTATAGAATCTGCTGGAACTATAAAAGATGCTTTGTTTACAGCTGCGAACGATGCTCAATTATATTTAGAATTGAGAAATAGAGTAAAGAATGAAATGTTTGTTTACATAGTAGTTATATATATGACTTTTGGAGTTTTTTTGTTTACAGTATATATCCTCACATCCAACTTTATACAGATATTCACGAAGGTTCACGTCTCTCCTGTAAATTATTACTATTTACAGTTTAGAATTCCAAATTTAAAAGAACTAACTAAGTTATTCTACCATACTTCTTTGATTAATGGAGCTGTAAGTGGATTAATTGCTGGTCTTATGGGTGAAGGTGAATTAAAATCCGGACTGAAACACATGCTTTTACTTGTTTTAGTCACTTACTTCGTATTTACTTTCCTTCTTGGTTACTGATAACTCTTCTTTTAATTTTTTGTAGTATTGTAATAAGAATTCATGTCTATCCTTAGCAATTTTCTTTGCAGTTTCAGTGTAAATACAGTTTACAAGTTTTAACAGTTTCTCTTCAAAGTGTTTTAATGTATCTTCTATTGTTCTACCATTTTCTCCCGCAAAAATAAACGCTCTTGCAATACCTATTGCACCCATGGCGTCAAGTTTGTCCGCATCACTCAGTACTTGAGCTTCAATAGTTTTTGGTTCTATCCCTGAACTAAAGGAATGAGCTTCAATGCAATGTTTTACCTTGGATATAAATATGTCATCGAAACCTCTATTCTTTAAAATTTTTTCAGCTGTTTTAGCACTCTCTATTGCGTGGTTAGGTTTGTCTCTTTCTATATCATGTAATTCAGCAGCAATTTTAACAATTTTCAAATCGGCTCCTTCCTTCTTTGCTATGTATGTTGCTAACTCTAAAACTCTTTTAACATGGCCTTTATCGTGACAACCCATAAGTTTTCCTCACCTTCGCTTTAACACCACTTCTTTCTTCAAATTCTGCAATAACTTCAAGAAATTCTGGATCTAAGAATTTCATTACATCTGCATAGATTTTTTCAACTACTGCCTCATGGTGCATTTTTTTATCTTTAAAACTTTCAAAGTAATCTTTCAGTGACTCGTATTCGATCAGTTTGTCCTTAGGGATATATTTTATAGTTATTGTTGCTATATCTCTCATACCCGTTACTGGGCAAATACATGTAAAATCTTTATATTTTAGCTCCATTTCGTGCTTTCCATAAACATTTGGTATAATTTTAAAAACACTCTTGGAAATATTAGTTTGTAGAAGCAGTCTTATTAATTCTTCTTTGCTCTTAGCTACGCACGTTGAGAAATAGAGAGGCCAAGGAGATTTTACTTTATCTGGACAGTAAGCTATCACTTTCTTACCCTTCATAGCTGATATAACAACTTCAGCCATCGCTCCGAAGCTTGGGTATTTCACAAGGAAAACTATAACATCTGCCTTTTCACAGTACTCAATATCTCTCTTCACGATTTCACTCCACAGTTCCTTTTTATCTCTAAAATCATCTAAATCAATTGTTAGCTCTAATTGGTCTAATACTTCAAAACCTTTCTCCCTTAAGTAATCCTGAATCTCTTTAATCTCTTCAATTCCACCATAACCGATTGAACCGCACACGATTACTTTCATTTTAACACCTTAAAGAACAATTCTGTTTTTCTCTCTAATATATCCAACTTCAATACCCATATTTTTTGCTTTTTTTCTCAACTCTCTATCGTTTGTTAGGAGAATACAGCCATTCTTAATACTAATTTCGAGTAATTTCTCATCAGTTCCAATTTTTTTCTCTGTTTTTACAATTTCTACTTTTTCCTTTTTGATAAGTGTTAGTGCAAATCTTGCTGCTTTGCTATACTTTCCTCCAAATTTGTCTTTTATTATCTCTAACTCTTCTATAACGCAATCAGGAATTAAAATTTTAGTAAATCCCAATTCCCTCAATTCACTAAAAATATCGACTTTCATTAAGTAAATATACATTAAAATGTTGGTATCAACAACAACACATTTCATAGCCTATCTTATTACTCCTGCTCCTATCAGTCTCCACCTTGATCCAATTCTTCTACTAATTGCTACTCTCCATCCACTTTCAGCGCAAACAGGTCTTTTAAGTTTAACTTCTACTACATCATCTCTTGCAGATGTAACTACGCCGAGAGTTATCATTGTTCCAACACTCAACATTAGAGGCTCGTTCATCTTTATTTTTTCTACTTTCAATTCTTCTTCTGTTCCCACAACTCTTTCGAGTAGTTGTACGTCCATTGTAAATTCAAAGAGCACGTCAGGCAATCCTTTTTCTTTACCAAGAATATTTCCGACTAAAGCATCACTCTTTGTAAGATATGGATCTAATTTTGTAGCCACCCCAATCAATCCACCGGGTGTTGCCTCTTCTACAGATTTGCCTGATGCACTAATTCCTACAACTTCTGAATGTAATTCTTCCCAAGTTCCTCTCTTTTCATCTTTTATTCCCGGTCTTATAGTTATTTCATCACCAACTCTAAGTCTGCCTCTTGCTAAACTACCTCCAACAACTCCTCCAATCAATTTTTCAGGAGGGGTTCCGGGTTTATTTACGTCAAAACTTCTTGCAATATGCATTAGTGGTGGAGCGTCTAAGTTCCTCTTTGGAGTTGGTATTGTCTCCTCTATAGCTTCTATTAGAGCATCTATGTTTACTTTTTGCTGAGCAGAAATTGGTATAATTGGCGCATTTTCAGCAATAGTTCCTTTTATAAATTCTTTTATCTCCCTATAGTTCTCTAAGACTCTTTCCTTAGAAACAATATCTATTTTATTTTGGGCTATAACTATCTTATCAACGCCTATTATTTCCAAAGCCATTAAATGCTCTTTTGTTTGAGGTCTGGGACACTTTTCGTTTGCAGCAATAACCAAAACAGCCCCATCCATTAGGGCAGCCCCACTAAGCATTGTTGCCATCAGTGTTTCATGCCCCGGACTATCAACAAAGCTTACAGTTCTAAGAATTTCAGTTTTACTCCCACACCTTGGACAAATTTTCTCAACTGTGTATGCGTAAGGTTCCTCACATTTTGGACACTTTCTAAAAGTAGTATCCGCATAACCAAGTCGAATGGATATACCTCTTTTTAATTCTTCACTGTGTCTGTCAGTCCAAACTCCACTTAATGCTGCTACTAAGGTCGTTTTACCATGATCAACATGACCAACCATACCTATATTAACTTCCGGAAGTGGTACATCATCTTTCATGTATTGTTAAGGCTTGTGATGTGCTTTAAAAATGTTTCACGTAAACTATATAGAAGCAGTTATTAATCAATCATATTTATTTTTTATAAATAAATTTTTAAATTAAATGTAAAATATAATTTAATATTCAAAAACTATACATCTCTTTTCAACTATAAATCCCTTCTCTTTTAGTTCTCTCTCGAACATTTCAAGCTCTGAAACATCTTTCACTATTTTTCTTGCCTCTACTATAAACACTTCCTCGAACTCTTCATTCACTTCACTCACCTCAAGTTTGAATTTACTTCGTCATATATAAATTTATGCTTCGTTAATTGTCTTTGTTGTTTGTAATTTTACATTATATATTATGGTAAATATTGTAAACTATAGAAGATTTCCAATGTGTAATTAAGATTCACACTTTCAAAGTTTTCAACTATATTTTTTAAGTGATACAAAACTTCGAATGCTGTGAAAAGAATTAAAGCTGATGCATGGTTGTTGTTAGTGGCTTTAATCTGGGGAGCTACATTTCCCTTAGTTAAGCTAGCTTTGTATTACTTACCCCCATTTACTTTTAACACAATTAGGTTTGCTTTATCTGTAGTTATTTTTCTTTTATTGCTACCCATACTAAGAGTTGATAAGTTTATTATAAAAGAAACAAGTAAGATTGGCATAAAAATTGGTTTAGTTGTTTTCTTGGGTTACTCTTTGCAAACCCTTGGAATGGAGTACTCCTCAGCTACTAATGCGGGTTATATTACTTCTCTTTACGTAGTCTTGACACCTATAGTTGCAAGAACACTTTATGGTAGTATAATAAGGGTTAAAGATGTTGTTTGCACGTGTTCAGCTTTGTTTGGCATGTTTTTAATGAGTTATTCAGGTATTACTGGAAATTTGATGCTCTTAGGCTGTGCTTTAGCTTTTGCCATCGAAATAGCTATGATATCTCACAATTCAAAATTATTTTGTCCTTTTTCACTCGCTTTTTGGCAAATTTTTTCAGTATCTCTATTTTCAATTCCCTTCTCTATTTTTGAAATTACTCACTTTAAAGAAAACTTGATATTTGCTATTCTAAAAAAAGATGTTTTAGTAGCTTTGATTGTTACGGCTATTTTAGCTACTGTTGTTGCAAGGATACTTCAGAATAGATATCAGAGATATACTACACCTACGGATGCCGCAGTAATATTTTCATTAGAAGGTGTATTCTCTCATATATTTTCTTTAATTTTTCTTGGAGAAAAACTCAGTTTAATACAGTATGTCGGTGCTGTGATAATAGTTATTTCAGTTATGGCCGTCAGTCTCTAAAACCTTTTTTTATTTGCCAAAGCCTTATTGCTCTCAGTAGGTCTATTTTTCTAAATTCTGGCCAGTATATATCAAGAAAACAGGCAACACAGTTAGCAGTTTGCCAAGTTAAAAAATTTGACAATCTTTGCTCTCCTCCAGTTCTAATTAATAAATCAACCTTAGAATAATCACCATTTGCATATAGATATGATTCAACAGTTTTGAAGTTTATGTCTTTACTTGAATATTTTCCAGCTCTTACATCATTTAAAAGTTTTTTTATACAGTCTATTATTTCTTGTCTACCTCCATAAGCTATTGCTATGTTTAACTTAAAACTATCGTAATTTTTTGTTACAGATTCAACTTCTTTGATTGCCTTTCTTACGTATTTTGGTAACAATTCTGTTTTTCCAACCACTCTTACCCTAACTTTATTTTTATGCACTCTACTATCCTTAGCTAATTTTATTAGTTCATTAGATATTAGCGAGAATATATTCCTCTTTTCTTCTTCACTTCTATTAAAATTTTCAGTAGAAAAAGCATAAATTGTGACGTTTTTTATTCCTATTTCCCAACACCAATTTAAAACTTCTTCTGCCTTTTTTGAGCCGAAAATATGTCCAATATTTGAAGGTAATCCTCTCTTTTTTGCAAACCTTCTATTACCGTCCATAATTATAGCTATATGTTTTGGTATTTTGAAGGATAACACTTCTCTTATCAATTTTTCTTCATAAATTTTTGTAATTGGATTTTTTATTACACACCAAGTTTTTAATGTTTTATTCAACAACCAATTTTTCATACTTGGGTAACAACTGAAATACCAATATATATAAACATCGTAATTTTTTGACTACTAAATTTACAGTTCTTTAACTAATTTTTCGACTAAATCTGCATACTCTTGTTTAATATAATACTTATTTTTCTCGCCAAGCTCAGTTTTCAATATTCCAAGTCTTGCACACATTAAGCCAACCATTGCTGAAACCCCTCTTTTATTTATACTCGTACTAATTCTACTTTTTAGTTTTTCATATATTTCGTCAGTTGTATATTTATTTCCTTCAAGCAAAATCTTGAGTAATTCTCTTCTTACACCATTTCTATCTCTTTCAAGATATTTTCTAAGTCTTTTTTCTATTTCATCCCGTTTCATACTTTTAGCCTCTCGAATTTTTATTAGAGGGGTATTTTCTCAACTATAATTCTACGAGCAATTGGATACCTTTCAACCACGCTTACTCTAAAGCCTTCAGCTTTTAAAATTTCACTTAACTTTTCCGCAACTTCAGCTGAAAATTCGACTTCCACAAAATTATTATTTCTAAAGATTTCATAATTTTTTACATTATTGTTTTTTAATATTTTAATTAATTTTTTGAAATCGCTAATGCTGCACTCAACACAACCACAAATAACAGTACCATCGTTTGTTACCATATAAAAATCAGGGTAGTTCATAGCCATTCTTATAAATCTCCTTCTCAGTTGAGCCTTATCTTTAAATAATACTGTACAATAGTGAAATTTTTCAACAACATCCAAGTACATTTTTGCAATTTTATCACTGCCTTTAGCTCCAAAGTGTTCTTTAACTTCAAAACCTCTTTTAAAAAGTTCTTCTTGATTAGTAGCAGAAAATTCTAACTCGTTTAAGTTCATAAATAATTCATATTTATTTACGAATTCAGCAAGCTTTCTATCAAATTTAATTGCAGGTATTTCAATTCCAACTTCAAGCCCAAAATTTTTAGCAATTTTAACAGGCTCATTGTACATTTCCAAGTTTTTTACTGGATGGAACCTAATCTCATCTATGTACTTGGATATTTTTTCTAATATTCTCTCTTTTGCAGGCATACTAGTATATAAGTGGATGTGTAAATCTAACTCTTTTAAAATCTTTGCAAAACGGAGTGTTTTTTCAAAAACAAACAATGGCTCTCCTCCTGTAATTGAAGCACCCTCAGCACTCATTAGATTTATTTCTTCAATTAAATCTTCTTTTTTATGAATTTCTCTCTCGTTTGCGAAGGTTATATCTTTACCTTTCCTTTCTTCAGATATTGGACAGTAGTAGCAAGAGTTTGGACACATACCCGTTACAAATAACACGAGCTTGGCACCTCTTCTGCAAAGCTTACACCCTTCACTTAAGTAAGTGTAGTAACTTCCACCTTCAATTCTTGTGGGCATTAAATTAAATTCAATAAAAAGTTATAAAAAACTACGTGATAACTTTTTTTAACCTATTTTTAACCCAATCACTTCCAAGAGATTCCATGAAATACCCTGCTCTAGGGCCGTACTCTTTTCCAAGTATTGCTTTGTAGATCGATTTGAAAGCTTTTGCGGGTTTAATTCCAACTTCTTTGGCAGTAGTATATACTAAGTTATGTAACTCTTCAGCTTTCATATCCTCTTTTAATTTATCTGAAAATTCTTTAAGAAATCTCAATTCATCTTCATCGAATTCTATGTTGCTTAATTTCTCTGAATCAATAATCTCGAATTTTATTCTATCTGGTGCAAACTTTTCTAACCATTTTTTCGCGTATTTAATTCTTCTTTTTAAATCTTGTATTTTCTCTTCGCTATCTATTTTGTATCTTCTATTCAATATTTCTAAAACTCTATCAAAGTCCCAGTTGGCTATTTGACCTACTACAATTAAATGTCTAAATGGTACTTCACTATACTTTATTTTTTTAACAAATGATAATTCAGCACTTCTATCTCCCTTAGCGGCAGATTCTTCTAATTCATCTATTAAATCAAGTAGATTGGCTGGATCAAAATCTATGTGCCTTTCAGGTTTAGCCCTTATTATAATATATCTCACAGCCTCAGGAGGTAGTATATCTACCATTTCTCTGACAGGTACGACGATACCTTTTGAACTCTTCATAACCCCCACACCCTTCAAGTGTATCCATTCATAAACAATCGGGTATGGGGGTTTGATCCCAAATATTTCTTTTGCAATTCTTTTTCCAGTATCATAACTCCCTCCTGCTGCAGCGTGGTCTTTTCCCATAGGTTCACAGGTTATTTTGAGTATTCCCCATCTTGCAGGCCAGTCAACTCTCCAACCAAGTTTTCCTCCACCTTTGTAACTCGCTTTTCCCTCATAACCACACTCGCAAGTATAATACACACCTTTATCATCAAACCCCAGTACTTTTGTTGAGTTTATTCTACCGCAGTTTTCGCAAAGTGGCATAAAAGGTGACCATTTTTCATCACATTTTTTTCCGGTAACTTCTTCTAAAATACTTGCAATTTTATCTCTATTTTTCAATGCGGTTTTTATGGCCTCCTCATATTCACCAGATTTATACATTTCATCAGCTTTTTTTACTGTTACATCTATTCCAAGTATTTCAAGCGATTCAATGAATGGTTCTAAGAAATGTTCTGCATAACTTTTATGTTCACCGCATGGACATGGAATTTCGCTTAACGGCATACCCACGTATTTTTCATACTCTTCCGGAAGGAAAGGATACCTTCTCCTCAAAGGATCAAATGTATCTGCAATATACACAATTTCGGCTTTACCACCTCTATCTTCTATAGCCCTTTTGACAACATCTGCTGTTAACATCTCTCTTAAGTTGCCTATGTGTATGTGGCCTGAAGGAGTAATTCCAGTAGCAATTCTATGCTTATCGCTAATTTTTAATAAATTTTCAGCTATTTTATCTGCCCAGTGCATTTACATACCTCCAATTTTTCAAGAGCTATTTCGACTTCTTCTTTACTTATTACAAGAGGAGGTACAAACCTCAAACTTTTTTCAGATGTGGCATTAATAAGTAGATTATTTTTTAGAGCTATTTTAACTAAGTCGGGTGCATTTTCGCATTTTGTACCTATCATCAAACCTAAGCCCCTTGAATTGCCAAAAACATTTCTAACGCCCTCAATAAATAGTTTACCAATTTTTTCAGCATTTTTTATTAATTCTTCTTTTCTTATAGTTTCAATAGTAGCGAGAGCTGCTGAACAAGCAAGAGGATTACCACCAAAAGTAGATGCATGATTTCCATATTCCAACTTATCAGCTACCCACTCTTTAACGCCTACGCATCCCATTGGAAATCCAGAACCAATTCCTTTAGCCATAGCTATCATATCTGGTTCAACTTTGAAGTGGTCTTTTGCAAACCATTTACCGGTCCTTCCAAAACCTGTCTGCACTTCATCAAAAATCACTAAAAATCCATATTTTTCTTTTAATTCGAATATTTCTTGGATAAATTCTTTTTTAGCCGGGATTACTCCAGCTTCTCCCTGTATTGGTTCTACTATTACAGCTGCTACATTTTCATCTATTTTCCTCTTTAAGTCTTCTACGTTGTTGTACTCTGAAAAAACAACTGGCTCTATGAGTGGCTCAAAAGGCTCTCTAAATATTTTTTTCCATGTTACAGATAAAGCTCCCATAGTTCTTCCGTGAAATGAACCGGTAAAAGCTACAAATTTTTTCTTACCCGTTGTTTTTCTTGCAAACTTCAAAGTGGCTTCAACAGCCTCAGCACCGCTATTACAGAAAAAGAATTTATCCATTCCAGTTATATTTTTTAACTCTTCTGCGAGTTTTATCTGGGGAATAGTATAGTACAAATTGGATGTATGAATTAATTTTTCAACTTGATTTTTTATTTTTTTTACAAGATGTGGATGACAATGACCAAGAACACAAACAGCTATGCCCGCCACAAGATCTAAGTATTTGTTCCCCTCCACATCATAAAGCCAGCAACCTTCACCTCTCTCAAATACAACTGGAATTCTACGATATAGTTGGATATGCACGTCTTTTTCTCGTTTAATCCATTCTTCAGTTGAATTCATGGGATTTGTGTATTGGTTTAAAGATATTTAAATTTTAACTCTATTCCTTCTAAAATCCAAATTTCCAAAAAACAAGCTGTAAAATAAGAGATACCAGCAATACGAACTTAATCAGCGAGTCGCTCATCTTAAAATTGATTAATTTTATTGATTAAAGTTATATTTTATATTTTGAGATTTCGGAGAATAGATAGACTATATAATTATTTTTGTATTGTATCACGATGAAATTTTTTAGATTTTTGATAGATGTTTTGTAATATCTTTAAT
>Ga0256840_1003382_pt1 | contig 12950 bp, 12 predicted proteins | sample 355202metaG_FD_185969 | JGI IMG/M metagenome (GOLD analysis project Ga0256840, IMG submission 185969) | Hydrothermal vent microbial communities from Mid Atlantic Ridge, Atlantic Ocean - 355-202 | ecosystem: Environmental > Aquatic > Marine > Hydrothermal vents | place: Atlantic Ocean: Mid...
TTATGAATGGTATGGGCAGTGCTGTAAAATATATTGATTGTAGATTTGAAGATAGATATAAGATAACTTTTGAGGATATAAAAAATATAATTCCTGAATAATTCATATAATTTTAAGGACTTAAAATATTTTAGAAAATCATATAATTTTAAGGACTTAAAATATTTTAGGAAAATCATATAATTTTAAGCAATGACAGAGTATAATATAAAATAATAAATAGAAAAGGATAAATATGTTAAACAAAAATCTAACAGATGTGCTAGGAGCACTAAACAGCGTCACAAATTCAGTAATTTTGAATTATCCAACTACAATTCTTAATAATAGTGCTGGGGATGTTGTAGTAAAACTAAATGTAGAATCGCTAGATCCTGATACATTTGATGAAATGGGAATTTATGATCTCTCTGAATTTCTATCAGCATTTAGACTATTTGATGAAAGAGAAGTACAAAGAAATGGTAATGCACTTACAATTACCGGAGGAAACAGTTCCTTGAATTATCTATGTACCAATGTAAATGTTCTTGAGAATTTCAACAAATCTCCTAAATTATTTGAAAGTACAGAAAATGTTCCATCAGTAGCAACTTTCAATCTTGAAGAAGCTGATATGAAAATGATTAAAGATGCTGGAAAAGTTTTCAAAGACCTTTCAGATGTTGTTATAACTTCACAAGATGGTGGTCTTATTCTTTCACTAAGTTCTTCTAATAATTTTAATGCCACAAGTAATTCTTTCAGTATTCGTAAAACTGGAAATACCACTAAAGAATTCAGTATTAAAATACCTGCAGAAAATTTCAACGCTTTGCCAAATTCAAATTATCAGTTTGAAGTCAAGTACAATGAAGCAAGAGATGCTTACAGAATTATACTTAAAAGTACTGATGTTGATATCACTATCTTAATGGCTATCAAAAAATAACTTTAAATAACAAATCTTTAAGTCTTAAAAGTTTTCAAAAGATTGAAAGTCTTAAAAGTTTTCAAAAGATTGAAAGTCTTAAAAGTTTTCAAAAGATTGAAAGTCTTAAAAGTTTTCAAAAGATTGAAAGTCTTAAAAGTTTTCAAAAGATTGAAAGTCTTAAAAGATTGAAAGTCTCAAAAGATTTCAAAATTCTAAAGTATAAATAAATCAGAATTGTACATTACTCATATATTAGATGTTAACGCTCTAAGCTATATGAAGTCGCTTTAGTTCGAAAGAACATTTAAGATGAATAAATATATTGGATGGGAACTTACATCTAATTTGTGAGTAATTGCAAATGATTGAAACAGTCCATGAGACTATAAAAGGTGAGATTGTAATCGTTTGATTATAATGATGAGATTGTAATTGTTTGATTACAATATAGGTTCTGAAAAGATAAAAATTATGAAACAGCCCAAAGAGGCTCAAAAGGAAAATATATGCCAGTAGAAAACTCAGTTGATGCATTTAACTTCAACGCACTTAAAGATGCAGTGGGAATAGACCCATTCGCCAAACAAACCAACAAATATGCTAGAGATGAAAGATTTTATGTTCTTCAAAAGGACAAAAATGGAAATGGTGCAGCTCTAATTAGATTTCTTCCTGATTCTGAAAAAAGAATGATAGTACAAATGTATAAAATCAATACAACTATTACTAAAAATGACAAAAAAAGATTTGTTAATGAATTTAGTCCAGCAACAATAGGTTTACCTTGTCCATTTCAAGAAAAATGGCAAGACCTTTGGAATGAAGGTAAAAAAGACGAAGCCAAAAATTTCTCCAGAAGTATTAGATATATTGCTAATATCAAAATTCTTAAAGATCCTGCAAATCCAGAAAATGAAGGAAAAATATTCCTATATGAAATGTCAGGTGCTATGAATTCAAAACTTGAAAAAGCACTTAACCCTTCTGAAACAGATGTTTCACTAGGAAAAACTCCTAAACAACTTTTTAATCCGTTAAAAGGTAATTCATTCAGACTTGTTGCTCAAAGAGGTTCCAATAATCAGATTAACTATGATGCTTCAGAAGTTGTAGCAGAAGAAACATCAATATATCAAACTGTTGAAGAAGCAATTAAGGATATTAAGGAAAATACTTATAAATTAGGTGATTTACTTAAACCTGAATCATTCAAATCTTATGATGAACTTAAAAAAGAATTCCTAAGAGTTACTTTTGCAGAACAAACTGCAGCCCCAACAGTAGTTCAAGAAACTGTTGCTCCTGTTACACCAGTTCAAGAAACTGTTGCTCCTGTTACACCAGTTCAAGAAACTGTTGCTCCTGTTACACCAGCTCCGGTTGAAACTCCTGTACAGACTCCTGTTACACCAGTTCAAGAAACTGTTGCTCCTGTTGCATCAGCTCCAGCACCAAGTGCAAATGATGATTTAGATGCTATTCTTCAGGGATTAGTATAAAAATTTGTAGGACTTCTTACGAAGTCCTACCCTTTCAAGGATTATAATGATATTAGTTGATATCAGTTCAATATTACATAGAATGATTTTTGGTTCTACCAGAGATGCTATTATAAAAACAAAAGATAATAAATATAAAACAGAAGATTTCATTAAACTTACTCTTTACTATATACTAAATGAATTAATCAATATTCAGATTAATTATAAAAAATATGGAGATATTGTAATATGTTTTGATGATTATACCAAAAATTATTGGAGAAAAGATTTTTATCCTGCGTATAAAGCAAATAGAAGTACTATAAGAAATGAAAGTCCAATAGAATATAAAGAGGTTTTTGCTTACACTAATGAATTATTTGATCAAATTTCAAAAAATTTACCTTGGAAATCTATTTATGTGACTGGAGCAGAAGCTGATGATGTTATTTTGGTTCTCGCTAAAGAATATTATCAGGAAGGAGTTCTTATTCTTTCGCCAGATAAGGATTTTTTACAGTGTCAGAGATTACCAAATATTTCTCAATACAGTGCTTTAACAAATAAATGGATGATTCCCGAAAATAAAAATAAAGATATGAGTGATTGGATACACGAGCATGTAATCTTAGGGGATGCAGCAGATGGTGTTCCAAAAATTACTGATCATACAGTATTTACCGATACATTCAAATGTCATTTAGGAAAATATTCAGAAGCACTTAAACATTATTTACAAGATGACCCATCTAAAATTTTAGAAGTTATAGAATTTAACAAATTACCAGAACCTGCAAGACTTAAAATAATAGATGATTTTGAAGAAAAAACATTTAATCGCAAGGGTCAAGAAACTGGATATGATATTTTTGAAAATAAACGATTTGGTCAATCACATCTTGCTAAAATATTTAATGGAGAAATGCTTAAAAAGATAAAAATAGATAAACTTCAAGAACAAAAGAAACTTAATAAAGGCAATAAACCTAAAATTAAAGAACTTAATCTAAAAATTAAAGAAATAAAAGCTGAAGAAAATACAAAATCACTTCAAGAAAATTTAGATGAATTTTTAGATTACAATCCTCTTTATAGGGAACATTATGATAGAAATTTTATATTAGTGATGGAAGAAGGAATACCTGATTATATTAGAAAAAATATATTATTAGAATATAATATTGCAAGTACTGATTATAATGAAGAAAAATTTGTTGAGTACTTGGAAAAAATTGGATTATCAAAAATTAAAACAATGTTACCTAAAGTATTTCAATCTAATACAGAATTAGATATTTCAAATTGTGGTTGGTAAGAGAGAATTAAGATATATTATAGTATTATACACATATAAAGGTTAGAAGATGTTATCGAGAATTGATATAAAATATTTTAAAGAAATAGTAGGTCAAAATAGAATAGGCAAAGAGTCTGATAATGATATATCTGCTAGATGCCCATTTTGCTCTGATGCTAAAAAATCAAATCCACCTTATCGATTACATCTTTATCAAAAAGGTGATGTAACAAATGTTAATTGTTTCAATGCTGGGTGCAGAGCAGAAAATAAATCAGTATATGCTTTTATAAGAGATTTGGCACCAGAGAAGTTAGCAAATTATAAACGAGAAAAATTTCAAACTTCAGTTTCTTCTCTCAAATCTCTTTCCACTAAACCAAATATACCTAAAATCCATAAAAGACCAGAACCAAACTATATAGACCTTATACAGTACTTTGAACCTTTAAGACAAGAACAAATAGATTATCTTAATTCACGAAAAATTCCCATTAAGAATTTTTATAATGGTAAGTATAATCTAAAAATAGGGGATATAACTTATAATATTAAAGATTATTTGATTATTCCACTTTTTAATGGAGAAAAAATATATGGATTTTACTCAAGATCAATAACTGATAAAAAGTTTATAACATATAATAGTACAATAGGATTTAAGGTTTGGAATTGGTTTAATGTAGATATAACAAAACCAGTTTATATTTTTGAAGCAATTTTTGATGCTTTAAGTTCTGGATTACCAAATGTAATAGCAAATTTAGGGGCAAGTCTTCCAGATGATAGACTTAAAGAATTAAAAGACCCTGTATTTTGTCTTGATAATGATAAAACTGGTATTACAAATAGTATAAAATATGCTAAGGAAGGATATAAAATTTATATACAACCAAATATTTATAAAGAAAAGGATATGAATGAGTTGAAACTAAATCAAAATATAGATATTTCAGAAATGATAAAAAATAATATTTATTCAGGTGTCTCAGCAATAACGAGATTAAAATTAAAATTATAAAAAGGATGGAAAGTGAAATTTATAAAAGCAAATGATAAAATAATAAATTTACAAAATGTAAGTTCAGTAAATTTTTTACCTAATAGAATAGCATTTGACTTTAATTGTCCAGTGCAATTAGATTCAGGAAAATTAATATCATATTATGCTTATGATGATAAAGGTAAAAAAGAAGATTTACTCAAAAATACATTTGTGAAATCAGAATTTATACAATATAGTCACGGTTTGATAAATAAGAATAATATTTGTGCCATAAAATATATTGATAGACAAAATAGAATTGTAATCAATTTTTCACATAGCACTACAAGTGCTGGTTATGATGGAACAGAGAGGATAACTTCAAAGTTTATGTATCTCGATTTTGACACATCAATAGAGTACAAGAACTTCAAGGATTATATAAATGCAAAAATAGGAATAGACTCAAAAAATTAAAAAGGAAAAATAATGGAAATTAGAACAACTGATGAAGTAATGGAAAATATAAAGAATTTTGCAGTAGCATTACAAGAATTACAACTTAGAAAAAAAGAAATTGATGGTGAAATTAAAGACCTTAAAGCAGAGTACAAAGAAGAGGGTGTTGCGGTAGGATTAGTTTCTAAAATTTTATCAAAAATGAAAACCAAAGCAAAATTAAGTGATAGTGATCTGCTAGAAGAAGATATTATAACAGAAAAATTAGAAGCAATTGCAGAAATTCAAAATAATATATCAGCACTAAATTTATAGATGTCATTTAAACCATATAGTTTCTCTAAAATAAGTGTGTATGAGAATTGTCCTAGACAATTTAAGTACAAATACATAGATAAACTACCAACTGCACCAAAAGATATGACCCCCTTACTTAAGGGGTCTGCAGTTCATAATATTTTAGAAAACTATCCCAATAAGGGAACTCATAAACTCCAAGAAAAATATCAGTTTATAGTTGATGAATTTTTGGACTCAGATTACAAAAAACTTTTTGATTATCCTAATCTTAGAGAACAAGCAATAGCATTAGATGATACTTTATCACCCAAACCTTATGGTAAAAATGTTCTTTTTAGAGGATATATTGATTATATGTGTTTTATTGATGGTATTTTGCATATTATAGATTGGAAAACTGGAAAACTTAAAGATTTAAAATATCAGAATTTTAATCAACTACTATTTTATAGTATCTATATGTTTAAAAAATACCCTAAAGTTAATCAAATAAAAATCAGATATGTTTATATTGAACATAAACTTGAAAACAGTATCTTGCTAGATAGAAAATATCTCTCAAAATATATAAATGATTTAATAACTATAATTGATAAAATTGAAAATGAGAAAACATTTCCTAAAAATAAACAAGTTTTATGTAATTGGTGTGATTATCAAGAATTTTGTAATAACGACTCTTTATGATGAAATCTTATTTCAAAAAAATATAAATAACATAAAAGAGGATAATTTATGGATTTAAGTACATATAAAGAAAATTCAATAAACGCAATGAAATCATTAAACGAAGCAATTGATGTTGCAAATACTGATGAGATTATTGGAAGTATAGTTGAACAAAAGATGATAGCAAGTCTTGCATATCAAATTGCAGAAGTTTCTCCTGTTCATGGTCCAACTGCAGCAAACTTTGCTCTTGTTTTTCAAGATAACAAAGTAAAACTTCTTAGAGGTGAGATAGGTATCGTAAATAATGATCCTGAAGACACAGGATTAACACTAGAAGCAGTTCAAGACCTCATTAATCAATTTGGTAAAGATGCTTATCAATATATAGGTAATATTTTCGGGGGAATATCTGCTGAAAATGAAAATACATCATTATTATCTCTTATGGATTCATCTGCCACTGCAGGAACCAATATTACTCTTTCAGATCCTAAAAATGCAGAAACTATACTATTTGAGGCTCAACAAGAGATAGCAGAATCAGTTATAAAAATTAATTCAAAATATTATAGATCATTAGACGGATTTGCTGTTGTTCCACTTAAAGTTGCTGGTGCTGTTATTGCTAGTCCTAATATTTATGTTGACAGCGAAAATACAGCTGGTTTATATTTAGGTAAAAATAATAAAATAAAATATTATCTTAATCCTGATATTACATCGAATACTTGCTATGTGGGTATTAATTCAACACTAAAAGGTAATTCATCTATTATAATGAGTCCTTATCAACATACTGTAATTACTGCAAGTGACTATGAAACATCAAATGTAAAAGTATTTAATGTAAATAGATATGCAATGACATATTCAGAGATGGCATCCATTGATCCGATGCTTTATAAATTTGAAATAAATTAGAATCTATAACTTCATAAATTGATTCTTACACATAAAGGAATATTTTGGGTAGAACTAAAAATTTAATCAATGCTAAAAAAAATAAATATGATGATTTCTATACTCAGAGAGATGATATAGATAATGAATTAAATAATTATATAGAATATTTTGAAAATAAGATAATTTATTGTAATTGTGATGATCCAGAGATGAGTAATTTCTGGTTTTATTTCAAGGATAATTTTAAAAATTTCAAAATAAAAACATTGATAAGTACACATTATGATAAAAATGGCTCCTATAAATTGGAATATGATGGAAATGAAACAAAAACAGTATTACAAGGAAATGGGGATTTTAGGAGCCAAGAATGTGTTGATATTCTAAAAACTTCAGATATAATTATAACTAATCCCCCATTTTCTCTTTTTGGAGATTTTGTAAAATTATTATTTAAGTACGATAAGAAATTCTTAATTATTGGTACTCTAACTGCCGCAACAAAACCATATATTTTTGAAAAAATAGTTCAAGATGATATTGGGTTAGGATATGGTTTTAAACACGGTAATGCGTTCTTCAAATCAATTCATCCTACTGAGAATTATACAGAAACTGTTTATGATCCAGAAACTGGGTTGGTAAAATTTAGAAATATCATATGGTTACAGAACCTTAAAAAAATTAATCAAAAAAAAGTTATAATAGATGAAGTATATAATTCTGAGAATTATGATTTTTTTGATAATTCGGATATATTGAATGTAAATGCAGTAAAGAAAATACCTAAAGATTATAAAGGATTAATGGGTGTTCCAATAACTTTTTTGACAAAATATAATCGAGAACAATTTGAAATATTAGGAATAGTAAAAAATACTAGTATTAATGGTAAATCAAAATATATTAGAATTTTGATAAAATATAGATAATTCTAATTATGGATTGCAAATATATAAAGGATAATATTGAATAGTATCACAATTTTTAATGCTAAAAAAAGTACAAGAAAATTTGCTTGGTCACCATATGATGATAAAACATTTATTTTTGAAACATATCATCTAAATCATTTTGATAATCAGAAAATGTTCAATATTTTGGTTCATGAGTGGATACTTAATATTCCCCTCACAAAACTTGAAAAACCTATTAGAACATATAGAAGAAAAAAGAATTTAGACCAATATTATCCTGAGTATATCAATTATTTTGTACTTGACTTAGATAAAGTAAGCTCAAAAGATCATCAAGAGAAAATTCTAGAATATTTTAGTATATATAAATGTATTATTGGCGAGTCAAAATCATATAATGGTATTGATAATTTCAATATGAAAGGTATTCTTTATATTGAGCCTATAAAATTAGAAAATGCCAAACAAGCAATATCAAATCTTAATTTTGATCTTAAAGAATGGTGTGAAGTTGATGAAGCAGTAGCAAGAAAAGCATCATTAAACGCACCAATAGGTAAAAATAAGGTTCTTCTTGATCGAGATAAAATATTATTTCAGTGCAAATTTGATAAAAAAATCAATAAAATCGAAAATGGTTATATTGAATTAGAAAAAAGAAAAAAGACTAAAATTGATATAGATAATATAACAGGAAATACTATTGAAGAATTTTGTCTTAATGTTTTCAAAGAAATGCTTTTTGAACCAATTGATTCACATGATAATGGCTCAATAACATTTAAACATCCGACAGAACAAAAATCTATTGGTGGTTATTTCTGGTTTAATTCTAGTCCTTACACAATGCACCATAACAATAGTACAAAAACTATCAATATTTACGATGCTGTTAGAAAATCCACAGTAGGAAGAGAACTACTTAAAGAGGATATCAATTATGATGATGCATTTCTTCACTTCAATACTGCCACAGAATTGATTAAGGTTCATGAAAAATATCTTAAAGTAAAAGGAAAAGAAGAAAGTATTCAGAGATTTTTAGAAAATCCAGATGGTTTATATAGTATCAAATCTCCTATGGGAACAGCAAAATCAACTATTATAGAGTATATTATTCAAGAAGCACACGAACTCGATATGAGGGTTCTCATTATCACAAATAGAATTTCTGTAGCCCATGATTTTGGTAAAAAATATGATATGAAAGTTTACAATAAAGATATATATAATTTTAATGATTCTATGATTGTTCAATTTGATAGTCTTTGGAAATATAATTTACATAATTTTGATCTTGTAATTATGGATGAATTTATATCATTAATGAGTCATTCTAGAAATAACTTAGGAAATAGTAGTCTAAATATTGCTAAGTTTTTTGCAGCATTCAGAAAAAAATTAGTTATAGCGGATGCTTTTTTGACAGGATATGAAAATTTCTTACTTCAAAACAAAACTTCAAATGTTTTTCAATTATATAATACTTATCGAGACAAAACTGTTTTATATTCATATGTTGACAAAAACTATTATTATCAATCATTACTGTTACATGCCAAAAAACATAAAATAACAATTTCAGGAACATCTCTCAAATTTTTACATAGTACAAAATTACTTCTTGAAAAACACGGTCTTAAGGTTGTTCTTTTAACAGCTAGTACTCCGGATAGCACTAAAGAGTTGATTTATAAATTATTTGAAAAAAATACACACGATAAGTGGGATGTATTTATGTATAGTCCATCATTGACAGTTGGTGTTTCTAATCTAAATGAAGTTCCTTATCATTTTCATTTTGATACTTCTATGTCAACCGATGTTATATCCAGTATTCAAATGATAAAAAGAACAAGAAAAGCAAGAGAAATTCATATGTTCATTACAGAAAGAATAAATTATGTAAAAACAAATTATAATGATGTAAGAGATGAGTACATACATAATATAGGTAAAAATATTGATCAGAATTTCCTATTTGATGTAGATAATTACGGTGAATCAAAACTATCTTATATAGGTATTAATGCTATTAAAATAGACACATTCAAAAACATTTTAGAATTTAATCACAAAGAAGCAATGCTATGGATGATGAAATATCATTTCTTTTCTAAACCAAGAGAAGTTACTGAAAAATTTCAAGGAAATATTTTGGTAACATATAGTAATCAAATCAAGAAAAATAAAACTGAATTAATTGAAGAACACATTAATGATTATTTGAGCCTAAATGAAATTGAAAAGATGGATATTCTTATGGGAGCAAAATCTAGTACAGTAGTAATGAGTACTTTAGCAAGTATTGAAGATGCTTTGAAGCCGTGTAATCCTATCATTAAGACAAGGATTCTGAACTTAGGATTAAAAAATTCTAATTTTATTGAGAGATGTAAAAAATTTAAAGTTCTTAAAGAATACACAGATGGCTTTATCACAGATGCTGATATCAAAACAAAAATATCAAATGCTATGTTATCAGATAAATCCTCAATACCATTCTTTGTAAGAATGTTGAAGAGAGGTCAAGAGCCAGTAAAAGATGTATATGAACATACACCAGAAGACAATCTTTATAAATTATTGGTAGAATGCGGATATAAAAAAGGTCCTAAAAAAATATTACCATATAAAGATGCAGAATTAATGGCAGAGTCTGAAAAATATGAGTACTTAGAAAATATCAAAACTGTTCTTAGAATAGAACCCGATATTAAGGAATTATATGAATATGTTAAAGATTAAAACATAAATGTATATAATGAATTACTAAAACTGTTCTTAGTTCTAATATTACAAATATATAAAAAATTAAAGAAAGGAAAAATATGAAAAATCTTAAACAAAAACTCACAGAGGCTGGAATATTTGATGTTATGAAATATTTTGAGAAAAATCAAACACTTCAAAAATTACTTCAATCTAAAAAACTTAACGGTAAAAAGGTAGTAAATGAATTTATGAAAAAAGTTGATGAAATGCCCCAATCTAGGTTTGATGAAAATGAGGATAAAATAAATAATATTCTTGAATTACTACCTGAAGAAGATATGGGTGATTTTATGGATATGTTCAAAAACGATTTACTTCAAAGTGGTTTGATATAATCAAAAAAATGGGATAATTCTAAATTATCCCATATAATCTCAAATTCCATAGTTGTTAATAAAACATATGACAATAAACTCACATTTATAGTATAATATTTGGATTAATGCTAAATAATTTTTGTTGAATATGTAAAACCAGGAACTAGATAATTGGTATTACAAATTACTGCATCATGAACTTGAAACAATACATCATTAGTTTGCATTGCTTTAATTCTAAATTGTTCTTCATTAAAAGTTGTATAACAAGCAATATATCTAGGTATTGTAACCTTTTTACCTCTTTTTTCAAATTCATGATATATAAAGTTATCTATATCTGTTCCTTTAAGATTATTCATAATAATTTTATGCATTCTCTTTGATTCATTTTTATATTTATTAAGAATTTCTAAAGCATTTGAAGTGCAATATGATGTCAATGGTGCACTAACTTTTTTACCATTCTTAATTTTATGAAACTTATCTTCACTGAATGTTATAGAATTCTTCATATCTTTATTCATTCTTGACTTTATTCCAAATACGGTGCCACCATTATCTAAAATTAATGTTGCTCGTTTTCCATTAAATCCATTCAATATTTTGGTTAATTTATTTCTAAAATTAGAATCTTCATGTAACTTAAATGTTTCTTTAATTTCATGTGGACCTCTGACTATAGTTAATTCTTCAAATTCCTCACTAAATGGATCATTGCTTACATTAATTGTTTCGTTAAACTTTGAACCCATAAGTAATGATTGTGCACAAGAATTTGTAAGATCGAGTTCTCGCTTTCCAGCAAATAGAGAGTTTCTTAGTGCCTTTTTCATAAGAGTAAGAGTGGTATATCTTCTTTTTCCAAAAATAGCCTTTTCATCGTTTCTAAATATAACACAATTATTTAATGTTCCTAAAATGTTCTCAAAATATCTTGAAATTTCTGGGTATTTTTTAAGAGTATTCATAAAGTTGTCATATTGTATAGGAACTATTTTGTCCGGAATTATTTCTATATCTATTTCATTTAAGTCTAATGTTGTATCTATTAATCCATTAAAAAACTCTTCAATATCTTCAAAAAGAGGACAATAATATGGTTTAGTGTATGACATAGGAGTAATTTTTGATGTTTTATATGTATCTGAAATTTTTACAAAAATTATATCAGCAATAAATGATAATTTCTCTAATTTGAATTTCAAATGTGCTAAAGGTTGTCTTGGAAGACCGTAAATTACAGAGTTTTCGGTAAACCCTTTATCATGATAATCAGTATATATTTGTTCAGTTATAGTTTTAGAAAATTTTGATTTAATAGTTTTATATGATAATGGATGGTAGTACATTTCTAACATAACATCAAATATATATTCAATATATTTCTCAGTTATAAAATCTTGTGATAACGATATATTTCTTCTGAAAAGATATATAATTTTATTTTTGAAAAGATTAAACAAAATTCTCTTCATTTGTATTCTTTTAAGATTACTCAAAATAGATAATAGTTCTTTAATTTTTGGAATTTGTGATGAATTAAATTTATAATAATCAAATATTGACCGAGTATGAAATTTATTGATAGTATATCTAAGTACTATTTGAAGTGTCCATTGAGGTAATTCTAACGCTCTAATTTCTTTAGTAATTATTGCTATTTTGTTCATATTTTTCTCCCTTTAAGATTTTGGGAACCATAAAGGGTATAATGGTTCCCCAGGATATGACTATCCTGTGTACTCTTTATTTATAATTCTGAAATAGAAAAATCTATATTTATCGTAATTTTCTTTACATTTTTGGAAATTTCTTTTTAATTTTGAAAATTTCAATTTAACTTCCTTGAAGTTAAGAAAAAAGGAATACTAATGTTATTTCTTTACTGTTTCTTTAACATTTCTTTTATTCAAATTCTCTAGTTCTTA
>Ga0256840_1003383_pt1 | contig 12946 bp, 14 predicted proteins | sample 355202metaG_FD_185969 | JGI IMG/M metagenome (GOLD analysis project Ga0256840, IMG submission 185969) | Hydrothermal vent microbial communities from Mid Atlantic Ridge, Atlantic Ocean - 355-202 | ecosystem: Environmental > Aquatic > Marine > Hydrothermal vents | place: Atlantic Ocean: Mid...
ATTCCATCTTTTTTAAAAAGCAGACCTATTGATGGAGATAATAAAAACTCTGTTTTGATGAAACTTAATAAAGTAAGACATTTTATATTTGTAAATGATAAGATAGCATTTAAAGATAAAAAAGATTTGCTTGTTTGGAGAGGTAAATGCTATGCTAACCATAGAGTAAGATTTATAAAAAAATTCTACAACCATCCATCTTGTAATATTGGACAAACAAATACTAAGGGAGACTTAGATGTTCCTTGGCAAAAAGAAAAAATGCAACTGAGCGAACAATTACAATACAAATTTATTTTAGCTATTGAAGGCAATGATGTTGCCTCAAACCTTAAGTGGATTATGTCTTCAAACTCTATAGCATTTATGGTAAAACCTACTTATGAGACTTGGTTTATGGAGGGAACTCTTATCCCGAATCATCATTATGTATTACTCAAGGATGATTACTCTGACTTAGAAGAAAAAGTAAATTATTACTCAAAAAATATTGAAGAGTCATTGAAAATCATTCATAATGCGAATGAATACACAAAACAGTTTCAAAATCAAAAAACTGAAGATATAATATCACTATTGGTTTTACAAAAATATTTTCAAAAATCTCAGCAGATTGTACCTTAAAGGCTTATTCATTGTTTCATAAATACAGATATAAATATAAATTAAACCCAGAATATGAATATCTTCAAAGTGAGTTAATCAATATAAAAAAAGTTTTTCATAATTCAGATGAAAGCATTCATAAAGCGAGAAATGAGCTTAAAATTGTTGATTTAGGTGGAGTAGAATCAGTTGTAAAAGCTTTTAAAGTTCCAAACATTATTAATCAAATAGTTTATTCTTTCTTTAGAGATTCTAAAGCAAAAAAATCATATCTTAACTCGCTAAAAATAGAAAAATTCACTCCTAAACCCATAGCTTACATAGAGTACTACACTTTAGGTTTACTAAAAAAAAGCTACTTCATTAGTGAAAACTTCAAATATGACTTTACAATTAGAGAACCGCTCTTAGATGATAACTTTCAAGACAGACAAAACATCTTCAAAGCCTTTGCTAGATTTACACTCTCCCTTCACAATGAGGGCATATTTCACAATGATTATTCACCAGGAAATATCTTAATAAAAAAAGATGAAAACGGCTATATATTTAAAATAGTAGATATAAATCGCATGAATTTTTATAAATTAACTCAAGTAGATAGAGCCAAAAACTTCTCTAAGCTCTGGGCTCATGATGAGATTTTAAGAACTATGGCTCGTGAGTATAAACTGCATTATAAGTGCAATGAGCACTTTGAAGAGCAAGTTGTAAAATTTTCAAATGACAACAAAAAAGTAAAAAATTTCAAAAAAAGACTCAAGGGAAAAGCGATAGACTAAGCTCTATTGATACTTATCTATCCCGTTGTCACACCACTTTAGGTTCTTGTTTATTGTGTTATTTAAGAGCTGGATGTTGGCATCATCAGCACTCCCCTCTTTATGGTAAATGTGATACTGAATTCCAGCAAATTTTAGATTTTTTCTGCGCATTCCTACATTATACAATCTAGCAACAAACTCACTATCCTCTTTTCCCCAAGTGGTAAAATCTTCATTAAAGCCGTTAACTTTTACTATATCCCTTTTAAAAAGTGAAAAATTACACCCTCGTACACTTTTGAGTTTTTGAGTGGTTTTTTTACAAAGTAATTTTGTAAATGCTGGTGCATATATCATGTTATGTTTGTTTTTGACTTTATCTGAAAAAATTGAAGGTTCTTTAAATTTTCTACTTTTTATAATTGGTGCAGAAATTTCTTCTGACATGAGCACTCTGCTACCCTGAAGATAAATCCCTTTTTTTGCACATGCTTTATGATCTTTAACAAAATTCTTATCTAAAATCATATCGCCATCTACAACTATGATGTATTCTGATTTTGATTTTGAGATTGCCACATTTCTTGAACGGGAAAGTCTAAACCCATCATCTTCTTGCCAAGAGTGAATTATAGGGATACTAGAACTCTCTATATACTTTTGAACCAACTCTCTTGTATCTTCCCTGCTTCCATCATCTGCAATAATTATCTCATCAGGGGTTTCACTTTGGTTTAATGCAGATAAGATTGATAACTCTAAGGCTTCTTTCCAGTTATATGTAGTTATGATAAGAGAACAGGTCATCTTTTATTCGCCTCGTAAAGCTTCATATATTTATAAAAAGCTCCATTTGCATTTGAGATAGAGATGATTAAACCTTCGTATCCATATAAAAACCCTTTTTGTAAAATATAGTTTTTAAAAAATGCAAATAGTCCACTGAGAAATGCTTTTGTTGGTGAAGATTTTTTCTTTCCTTTGTGTTGCTCGGCATACAAAGTGGAGTAATGATTGAGCTTATTGAGGAGCTGCGAGGCATTATCAAAGGAGTAATGTTTAAAACTATGTTGTAGTTTTTTCACCTCTATATCTTTAGTAATCTCTAAACCCTCATGAACCTGCTTATCATTAAAGTTTGTACTATTTTTATTAAAAAGTCTCTCAACATAATCATTTGCCCAACCACAAGCTTTTACAAGTTTTTTGTTATAGTAATTATCTCTAAGTATAGAATATACTCTATTTTTGTCTAATTTTAGTTGTAAAATCTCATCCACTAATTTTTGCTCAAAAATCTCATCACTATCAACGGAGAGTATCCAATCGTTTGTTGCATAAGAGACTGCTAGTTGTTTTAATGGTCCAAAACCTATGAACTGATGCTCAAAAACTTTAACATTTGCAAAAGTTTTTGCTATTTTTATGGTTTCATCTGTTGAGCCATTATCAAGGACAATAACCTCATCAAACATCTTTAGAGCTTCTAAACACTCTTTTATATATTGTTTGGAATTTTTTGTAAGAATTGTTACTGATATTTTATTGTTAGTATATTTCATATTAGCAATTATACAACTTTTTAGGTTTACACAAAAAAGGATATAATTCGCACAATAAAACTTTAGGACAAAAATGCAAATCGTAAAACAACTTTTTAAATACTACCTCTTCATGATAACAATCTTCTTTATAGGAAGATTAGGACTTTTTATCTACTACTTTGATAGCTTTAAAGATAGCGGCGTTAACTACTGGCTAACATTTATCTACGGTCTTAGAATGGACACAATGACCACCAGTATCTTACTTATCATCCCTGTAATTCTTTTAACACTTAGTCCAAATATACTCAGCAAGGTTGTAAATACATTTTTAAGATTTTACTTTTTAATAGTTTTATCAATTCTTATCTATATAGAAAATGCAACTTTTCCTTTTATAGCTCAGTATGATGTAAGACCAAATTATCTTTTTGTTGAGTATTTAGAGTACCCTAAAGAGGTATTTTCTATGATAATTGCGGATTATAAACTCGCACTTTTCATCGCATTTTCTATGATAGGCACTTTTGCTTACTACTTTTTAAAATATACAAAAAAAGATTTTAGCGATGATTTTAAAACACCTTACCTCAAAAGAGTTGCACTATTTTTACCATTAGCTATAGTTCTATTTATAGGCATCCGTTCATCTTTTGAACATCGTCCTGCAAATATTTCTGACGCTATGTATTCATCTGACAGAATGGTCAACGAAATTACTAAAAACTCTATCTACTCTATAGGGTATGCTATCTATGTCAACCAAAGGCATGGAAGTAAAAAGCTCATTGGGCAGTATGGAAAAATGTCTAAAGAGGAAGCTATACAAAGGGTCAATGCAAGACTTAACATCCATGATACAAACGAGACACATCCATTTACAAGATTGGAAAAAACACATTTCAAAAGAGAGAACCCTAAAAACTTAGTAATTTTTATACAAGAATCACTAGGGTATCAGTTTGTTGAGGCTGTTGGTGGAGAAAAGGGGATCACTCCTCACTTAAATAGGCTTGCTAAAGAGGGGATTTTATTTAAAGACCTTTACTCAAATGGAACGAGAAGTATCAGAGGACTATCAGGCAGTGTTGCTGGAAATTTCTCTATCCCTGGAAAAGGGGTACTTAAAAGAAACAAGTCTCAGCATGATTTTTTTACAGTAGCTTCACTACTGAAACCTTATGGCTACAAAAGTTCATTTATCTATGGTGGAGAGAGTAGGTTTGATAACATGAAAAGCTGGTTTTTAGGCAATGGCTTTGATGAAGTTATAGATGAGCCTAAATTTAAAAATCCATCATTTGTAGGAACTTGGGGAGCTAGTGATGAAGACTTAGGTGTAAAAGCGAACGAAGAGTTTAAAAAGCACTATGCAAATGGAGATAAATTTGTATCTGTTATGTTCTCAACATCCAATCACTCACCCTTTGATTTTCCAGATGGAAAAATAGAGTTAGTTGAGGGTGTTCCTAAAAAAAGTGTAAAAAATGCTATCAAATATGCAGATTTTGCTATTGGGCAGTTTATAGACAATGCGAGGAAAGAAGCGTACTATAAAGATACTATTTTTGTTATTCTTTCCGATCATAATGTAAGGGTTTATGGAAAAGATTTAGTACCTGTAGATATGTTTCATATCCCTGGACTTATTTTAGGCGAAGATATAAAACCTATGAGTTATGAGAAAATCACCACACAGCCAGATGTTTTAGCAACTGCTCTAGATTTGATAGGTCTTGATTTAACATACCCAATTATGGGGCACTCAATCTTTAGCGATAAAAAGCAAAATATTTCTCTTATGCAGTTTCATACCTCTTATGCACTTAGAGTTGATGATAAGATAGCGATTATCAGGCCAAATAAAAAAGCGATAACTTTTCTTTATAAAGATTCACACCTTGTGCCAACTGAGTCTGACCCTGAGCTAGAAAAGGATGTCTTAGCTTTTGTTGTGGCACTTGACTATATGTACAACGAAAAACTTTATAAATAAAAGAGTTAGAGTGATAAAAAAAATAGTTTTTATAATTTTACTAACGATTATAGCTCTGTACAATATCACTCTGTTTTATGTAGATAAAAACATACAAAACAAAGAGCTAACAAACATCTACAGCAGCTGTCATAAAATCTGGTCTTCAAGAGGTTTTTATGAAACTAAAGATGAACAAAACAGTATAAAAAGCTTCACTAAAGCCTTTGATTTAGGTGCAAAAGGTGCAGAGGTTGATTTTTATTATGACTCTAAAATGAACCGCTTTATCATCTCTCATGATAGACCAAAGAAAGCAAGTGATGGAACTCTTTTATATACTCAAAAAAACAATGAACTTCTTACTCTTGAAAAATTATTTAAAACTTTTGCAAAAGATAAATATTTCTGGCTTGATTATAAAAACCTTGATAGAATCAGTGAAGAGGAAACAGACAAGGCAATAAAAAGGCTCCTAAAGATTACAAAAAATGATTCCATTAGAGAGAGATTGTATATAGAAGGCTCCAACCCTTTTATACTTTCGCGTTATACAGATGTTGGATTTCAAACTATCCTAGCTGTTCGCCCTCTTCCTCACAACAACTTCCTATCTACTATCTCATCAAACCTTTTTAAAATACTCTATTATTTTAACAATATTACAGCTCTTACCATGCCGTATGGGGATGTGGCAAATCCTTTTTATGGTGAAAAAACTCAAAATGCACTTCAAGATATCCCTGTATTTTTGTTTCATGTTAACGAAGATGAAAAACTACTCAAAAGCTTAGTTGAAAAAGATGATGTAAAAGTTATCTTAGCAGGTAGAGACAAGAGTCTAAACCGCTTTTATATCAACGACTGCAAGTAAAAGGAAAGTAAATTGAAAGAGCCATTTATCTGGGATGATTTCTCAGACCAACCAGCACAACTTAAAGATAAAAACTATAAAAAAAAGATGAGAAAAAAAGAGTTTACTTCACTTTTAAAGACAATAATTACCGCTATATTTATACTCCCTTTTTCACTTATAATGATGCCCTTTGTGAAGAGAAAAACTGTTGACTCTTCAACTTTTTTCAGTATGGGTGTTGATTTTCAAAGAGAGAGTGAACTCACATTAAAACTACTTGATGAGCTAGATGTTTCAAGGGTTTTAATTCGCCTGAAACTTTGGGAGATGCAAGACCTTGAAGAGTTAAAAAGTTTCATAAGCAAGCTTGGAGATAAAAAAATTATCTTAAAAATTCTTCAAGACAGAGAACATATAGAAGATTTAGAACTTTTAAAAAAAGATTTAACTACTATATTTCAAACTCTTGATGGACTTATAGATATTTACGAGATAGGTTCAACAATTAACAGAGCAAAATGGGGATTTTTTAGTGTAGATGAATATAACAGATTTTATAAAGTGGCATATGATTTAAAAACATCAAAATTTACAAATATAAAACTTATAGGGAGTGGTGTTATAGACTTTGAGTACCACTTCACCGCTCACACTCTCTTTAACTTTTGTAAGTACACTTATGACGGGATAGCATCTCTTTTGTATGTAGATAGACGCGGTGCACCTGAAAATGCACAAATGGGCTTTTCTCTTTCAGACAAAATAGCATGGCTTAGCACTATGGTTTGGTTAAGTCCAAAGGTAAAGCAAGACTTACACATTACAGAGACTAACTGGCCCATAACTGGTACTGCTCCATATGCGCCCACAAGTGAGTATGAGTGCATAGAAGAAGAGCTATATGCAGACTTTATGCTCCGCTACTACCTTTTGTCATTTGCATCCCAGCAAGTAAACTCTGTCTCTTGGCACCAGCTTATTGCTCCAGGATATGGACTCATTGACAATAGAGAGGGGATTAAAAAACGCTCAGCATTTACAACCTATAAATTCATGGTTCAAAATCTTAAAAATGCTCAGTTTCTTCGTATGGATGTAAAAAGAGACTATTATATACTTCAATGTTTAGTAGATAACAAACTTTTACAAATTCATTGGTCACTCAAAGCGACAACACTAAGAAATGAAGAGTTTTTTGATGTGTTTTCGAGGGATGGAAAAGTTATAAAAGATAAAACCTTAGAGATTGGTTCATCACCACTATACATTTACATCCATGACGCGGTATAATTTCACTATGAAAATATTAATCATTTTACCAAACTGGCTAGGGGATGCTGTTATGGCAACTCCTGCCATAGAACTTTTAGCTTCACATCATCCACATGCTTCTTTTACATTTGTCGGAAGTTACGCTTCCATTGAAGCCCTAAAGTACCATCCTCTATGCTCTGAGGCTATAATTGATGAGACTAAAAAAGCATCAAACAGATTTATGGCAACTTATAAGTTAGCTAAAAAATTAGGGGAGTTTCATTTAGCTGTTACTTTTAGAAATCAGCTTCACTCCTCTTTGCTTCTTAGATTAACAGGAACTGTAGTTTGCATAGCTAGAAGATCATGGCACTCAAGGTTTTTACTCTCACATACTCCTAAAATCTCCACAAACCAACATTTAGCAATTCAGTATAGTAAACTTGCAATGTCCAATGTTGATAATTGGAATGGTGAAGTTCCTCCACTGGCACTATACATTGAACCTAAAAAATTTGAAAAACCAAATTTGGGCATAAATGCAGGGGCAACTTATGGGAGCGCAAAAAGATGGTATCCTGAAAAATTTGCAGAGGTTGCATCTGAATTTTCAGATAAATTTGACATCCTTATCTTTGGTGGACCAGGTGAAGTTGAAATGGCAAAAGAGATAGAAGATAACCTCATATCCATGGATGTAAAAAACTTTACAAATATAGCTGGAAAAACAAACATCCAAGAGTTATGTGCAAACATAGCTGGATGCTCTCTCTTTATCACTAACGACAGTGGACCAATGCATGTAGCTGCTGCATACCAAGTACCAACAGTAGCGATATTTGGACCAACAAAACACAAAGAAACTTCCCAATGGAAAAATGAAAAAAGCAAAATTGTAAGACATGATATGGATTGTGCCCCATGTATGAAAAGAGAGTGCCCTTTAGGTCATCATGAGTGTATGAAAAATATTACAGCTTCGGAGGTTATTGAAGCTGTAAAAACACTAGCGATATAAACTCATATAAAAGAATAATTTAAAGGCTTATTTGTTTTGAAAACAATCACTATAAAATATAAAACCGTATTATTTATACTTTGGTCGCTTTTTTCATTAACTATAACATTAACTTCTAGCTTAAAAGATATGTATATCTTTTTTAGCTTATTAAGTTTTCCTTTCTCTTTTATATCATTTTATATTATTGAATCATTTAATGTCGGCACTCTTGGTATAATAATACTGGCATATTTAGGTGGACTGATTCAATGGGTATTTATTATTGGTGTATTGATGGATAAATTTATTCCAAATATTAATATCTCTGTAAAAAATGAATTTTTAACACTCCTCAATAAATATTTATTTACTCTTGGAGTATTGGGAATAATCTTATCAGGGTTGACAATTCACAATGGCAATATAAGCAGTATAATATTTAATACCGCTTTAGCTTTAATTGTTTGTAGCATTGGCTTTAAAGTATTATTTTTAGATAAAGAATAAGCTGCTAGAGCATTAGAGGTTTAATATTTTCACTCTAACAGCTAACCTAGTAGAGAGAGTTATGCTATAATACTTTTAAAAGTACTATTTAGGATACTATTATGACCATTACAGCTAATGATGTAAAAACTAAAGGTGTTTCACTATTCTCAAATCTTTTAGATAAATTTGATGAGCTAATTATCAATGTAAGAGGTAAAAATAAGTTTGTAGTTATTGACATTGATAGATACAAAGAGTTAAGAGCCAATGAGCTTGACTTAGCATATATACAAACAATGCAAGATATTAAAAATAAAAAATTCAAAACACAAACCGCTAAAGAGCATATAAAAGATATATTAGATGAGTTATAAACTTCTTATAACTGATGCATATTCTAAAAAACTTATTAAATTTCTAAAAAAACACAGAGATGTGTTACCACGGTATATCAAGACTATGGAAATACTAGAACAAAATCCTTATCACCCATCACTTAGGCTCCATAAGCTTCAAGGAAAATTATCTCAATTTCATTCTATATCTATAAATATGGAATACAGAATAATTATTGATTTTATTATTAATAATGATGAAATCATTCCTATAAACATTAGTACACATGATAATGTGTATTAGGTAGTTAAAGGTTTAATTAAAAATCAAACCTAAAACCAAAATATGCTGCATCATTATATGTGATGTCGTATGTGTTTCCATCAACATTAAATGTCATCTCCAAATGTCTATAACCAACAACCATTGCAGCTCTCTCTATAAGCTCAACACTTCCCTCAAGACGATACTCTAAATAGTTATCTGCATTTGTAATAGCTAAAGACTCAGGAGCATAGTAAACACTCGCTCCTACAGTCATAGGGATACTAACAGGAACATTATAACCTATCTCTAAACCAAGAGGCAAGCTTATAAACACCTCATCTACTTTAGTATAGTTTGCTTTGACACCTATACCAAAAGTGATACCACTGTTTTGAACCTCTCTTTTCATTAAAAAATTAAGTTCTACATATCCACTTACATCAACTGGATCACCATTTTCATTTTCACTATAATCATCACTGCCGTTCAAATACTTCACACCAACAAAAGTAGTATCTGGTTCAACAGTTTCATTGAACTGCCCCAAATCAAACTTAGTAGAGATTTCCAAATCTTTCTCATTTATATTTATCTCAGCACTATGCATTGCAAATGCAGAAACCACACTCGCTAGAACTAAACTTAACTTCTTTAACATTATTTTCCTTGTATCTTTTGTATAGTTTTTGTTGTACTTTTGCCATCGACAAAATCAACGAGTTTCAACTCACCAGCAAATTCAGTTCCAACGACTGCTTTTCCTTCGTAGTCACCGCCCTTTACAAGAACATCTGGTTGTATCATTTTAATCAAATCATGGGGAGTATCTTCACTAAAAGGAACAACAAAATCAACAGCCTCTAATGCTGCTAAAATGTAGGCTCTATCCTCTGCAATATTTACAGGTCGTGTTGGTCCCTTTAAGCGTGAAACAGACTCATCAGAGTTGAGCCCAACTATAAGAATGTCTCCAAAGCTTTTCGCAATCTGTAAGTACTTCACATGACCTACATGTAAAATATCAAAACATCCATTAGTGAAAACAACTTTTTTTCCATTAGCACGGTAACGACTTACTATCGCATCTATATCTTCAAAGCTTTTTATATGTGCATCGGATCTACTTTTATGTAAAGATGCTTCATACTCCTCAATCTCGTCAAGTGTAACAGTTGCTGAACCAATTTTGCCAACAACAACACCAGCCGCTAAGTTTGCAAAAGCTGCTGTATCTTCTATGCTTTTGTTGGCACTCAGAGCAAAAGCGATTGATGCGATAACAGTATCACCAGCTCCAGTTACATCAAAAACCTCTTTAACAACGGTCGGAAATCTTTTTACTTCCTCGTCATAGGTAGCTATTCCATCTTCTGAGAGAGTGATAAGTGAGATACCTAAATCACATTCTGTTTTTAATTTTACTAAAGCTTTTTCTAAAGACTTATCATCTTTAATCTCTATATTTGTAGCAAGCATTACCTCTTTTTTATTTGGTGTTAAAAGGTAAGCACCTTTGTATTTTGAGAAGTCACTCCCTTTTGGATCCACTAATACTTTTACACCCTTAGTCTTTGAGAGTTGTATGATTGCCTGAGACATCTCAGTTGTTAAAACACCTTTGCCATAATCAGAAAGTATAACAATATCATACTCTTGGATATTACTAGAGAGAGAATCTATAATGTTTTTAACAGACCCACTCTCAATATCATCTTTACTCTCTTTATCATATCTAAGGATTTGCTGGCTAACAGCGATTACCCGACTCTTTTTAGATGTCTTTCTTCCTTCTTGAGTGATAATATTTTTCGTATCGACCCCTATTGCACTTAGCATATTTGTAAGTTCACTGCCATTCACATCATTACCTATAACACTACTTACACTTACACTAGCACCCAAAGCTACAAGGTTGTTTATAACATTTCCTGCGCCACCTAACACTGTAGTCTCTTTTGATATATCTACCACTTGAACAGGGGCTTCTGGAGAAATTCTCTCACAAGATCCCCATAAGTAGTGGTCAATCATCAAATCACCCACAACTAAGATACGAGGTTTGAAATTTTTAAGAACTTTCATCTATTTAACTTCCATCTCATATACTCTTTTTATCTCAGCTACATAAGCTTTTATCCCATCTTCCATCTCGTAAGCTGGCTTATAACCTAATGCACTAGTTGTTAAGCCAATATCTGCTTCTGTATGAAACTGATAACTTCCCACAAAAGGGTTAGGGATATACTCACACTCATATGTTGTACCAAGTTCACTTTGTAAAATATCTACAATATCTTGAAAACTTCTAGCCTTACCTGTTCCAACATTATAAATACCGCTCTCTTTTGGATGCATTGCTTTTATATTTGCTTGAACAACATCTTCTATATATATAAAATCACGAAGAATCTTATCGCTATTTTCAAAAAGCTTAGGATTTTTACCAGCTAAAAGCTGATGAGCAAACTGCAGTATCATAGAAGCTGTTGTATTTTTAAAGTACTCATTTGCACCATAAACATTAAAGTATCTTAATCCAACTATAGATATGTCACTCTTTTTCATATACTCACGACTAAGATAATCCATGCTAAGTTTTGAGAACCCATATACATTGTTTGGTGCTTCACGACCCACTTTTTGAGGAGATTCGGCATTACCATAGGTAGCAGCTGATGATGCATATATCATATTTGCACCATGAGCGATTGCTAAGGCAAGAAGGTCTTTGTATGCATTTACATTTGTTTTTATCATCAAGTCTTGCTCAAGAACTGTAGTATCAGAGATAGCCGCTTCATGAAAAATATAATCAAATTTATAATTAAGCTCTAAATTAAGTAGGAGATCTTTATCGTTAATATCGCCGCTAATTATTTCACCATTAAATCCTAAAAGATTTTTAAAGTGTCCAAAACTTTTTAGATTACCATTTGAGAATGTTTCACCACTTCTAAAACTATCAACTATAACAACCTTAGCATCTGGATGATTATTTTGAAAGTAAAAAGCCAAGTTGGAACCAATAAATCCAGCTCCACCTGTTATTAGAATTGTTTTATTTTTTAAATCGTCTTCTATATATCTCATATTTTTACAACCTACTCACTTATGGGCACCTCTTGTAGAGGTGCCCTAATTATTTTATTATCATTATAATAATACCTTAAGTACGATTAACTTACATTTATAGTGAGAACTTTTAAGGGCACCTCTACAAGAGCTACTAAATATGCACAAAACGTAACTATTTAATTGATAAGTCAACCAGCCCTAATCTATTAACCTACATTTAAGATTCTTGACACTATAATAAATTCAAATTAAACCCAAGGAATAAAAATGAAAAAAATCGTAATCGCTTCTATAGCTGCACTAACTGTAACTTCTTCACTAATGGCTGGCGTAAATGCTGCTGCATGTACTGGTTGTCACGGTGCTGATTGGTCAAAAAAAGCAATGAACAAATCTCATGTAGTATCTGAAATGACTCACGCTGACATCGAAGCTGCACTTTTAGCTTACAAAGCTGGTACAAGAAACACTGCTGGTATGGGTTCTTTAATGAAAGGTCAAGTAGCTAAGTATTCTGAAGCTGATTTAAAAGCTTTCGCACAAACTATCGGTAAGTAATTCCCGATATGGATTGCCCTTGTGGCAATTCACCCTCTTTTATCTAAACTTCCACTCTAACATTTATTTTATTCAGGTCTATACTCTTTCTTTAACTGTTCTTTTTTTATCTCTTTTTTTGCAGCATCATTCAATTCATCGACACCATCAAATTTTGCAGCATTTAAAAACTTCTCTTCATCATCGAACTGCCCTGTCTTTATTGCCCACAAAAATGCAAAG
>Ga0256840_1003384_pt1 | contig 12946 bp, 12 predicted proteins | sample 355202metaG_FD_185969 | JGI IMG/M metagenome (GOLD analysis project Ga0256840, IMG submission 185969) | Hydrothermal vent microbial communities from Mid Atlantic Ridge, Atlantic Ocean - 355-202 | ecosystem: Environmental > Aquatic > Marine > Hydrothermal vents | place: Atlantic Ocean: Mid...
AGTTTTCTGAATGGGAAAATGCAGAGCAAGGCATGAAAAACTTAAAGAAAACACTAGAATAGAAGGTAAATTAAAATACTATATGATAGTATAATTAGAAAGTAAATTTAAATAACAAAAGAGGAAAAATGCTTTATATACAACAAAGATATAAAATCTCTACAAAAAAGCCATATCTATTTATAGGCTCAAAACTTCGGGGAGTTCTTGGATATGCACTTAAAGATGAAGTCTGTATAAATCCTTCTTTTAAATGTGAAGGATGCTTTGCTATATCAGAGTGTGCCTTCTATCAAATGTATGAAAAGCAAAATAGTACACATAATTATAGATTTAACTTTAAACTTTATGAGAACAAATATAAATTTTCATTACTCCTTTTTGGAGAGTTACAAAAGCATAAAGATGTTGTTAGCAAAGCAATGATCTCAGCACTAAAAGAGTATAAAGATATTAAGTTTAAAGAAAAAATAAAAGAGTTAAAAGTAAAAAAAAATGTGCCTAAAAAACTCAAGATTATTTTTGAAACACCACTACGAATCAAAAAAAACAATCGTTTTGCTACAAGAAATATCGATCTTTTAGATATTTTACTCTCCATTCATAGACGCTATTTAGAACTTCAAAATAAAAGCTATAAAAAAATAGATATTGATACAAAATATAAGGTAGAAAAAAAACTTCACTTTGAAGATTTGGTGCGTAGAAGTAATAAACAAAATACAAAAATGAATATGGGGGGATTGATGGGAGAGTTAATCGTAGAAAATATATCTAAAGAGTCTTATAGACTGCTCAAGATAGGTGAAATAATTGGTGTAGGAAAAAACTGTGTATTTGGATTAGGGAAAATTAAAGTGGAGGCTATAGATGAGTAAGTATCTTTATGGTGCAAGTGTACAGGGAATTCAGGATTTTATATTTAAAACGAATAAATTGCAAGAGATTGTTGGGGCTAGCGAGATTGTTAAAAATATTTCAACACTGTTTCAGGAAAAATATAAAGCAGATGAGATTATTTTAAATGCTGCGGGAAATATAAAGGCAATTTTTAATTCTAAAGAGGAGTGTGAGAGAGTTGTTTTAGAGTTTTCTAAGATGATTCAGCAATATGCTTATGGCATTACTATCTCTCAAGCAGTTATAAAGATAGGTGATGCTGTAGCGCAAGATGATATTAACAAGTTGGAAAAAAACTTAAGAATACAAAGAAACAAACCAAGCATAGCACTAGATATGAGTTTAAATATTATGAAACTCAATCCTTCCACGGCTAAACCAGCTATTAGCAATGACAAAGACATAGCTACATCACAAAAAATAGAAGCATATCAAAAGATAGAAAATAAAACAAACAGTGATTTACATAAACTCTCAAACTCAAAAAACAAGATAGCAGTCATTCATATAGATGGAAACGGCTTAGGAAAACTAATCCCAAATTTAAAAAAAGAGTGTAATTTAACATTGAGTGAATTTTCAAAAAAATTAGATGAAGCTACGAAAAAAGCCTTTGAAGATGCTAAAGGGGACAAAAAGATACGAGATATCATCTTAGGTGGTGATGATGTAACTGTTATTTGTGATGCTGATGATGTACTTGCATTTACAAAAGAGTTTTTAGAAAATTTTGAACAAGAGACAAAAAAAAGTTTTAAAAGATTAACAGCATGTGCAGGAATTGCCTACTCAAATGAGAAGTATCCTTTTCACTATGCCGTAAGCCTAGCTGAGACTCTTTGTGGTGTTGCTAAAACTCAATCAAATCGAGAATCATCTTGTTTGATGTTCCATAATATTCAAAGCAGTAACTTTCAGAGTTGGGAGAAGTTTATAGGGCATGAGCTCACTATAAAAAATGATAAACGGACTATTAGATGTGATTTTGGTCCTTACTATCTAAATGAAACAGAGAAATCACTTATTAAAGATTTTATAGTCTTACTAGAGTCTATGAGAATCAAAGAGAGTCCAAGTTCAAAACTGCGAACATGGTTGAGCGAACTCTATAAAAGTGATACAAATGCTAAAAATATATTAGATAGAATTGATAAAATGGCAGATGAGAACAAAAACTACAGTAAAGAGCGATTAAATAAAAACTTCAAAGCTTTAGATTCTCGCTTGGAATTAAATAATCTTATCATAGATAATAAAACCCCAATATATGACATACTGCAAGTACTCTCAATTACAACTGCTTTTAAAGGAGAACATAATGACTCTTAAGTATAGACTCAAATTTTATGATTATTGGCATCTAAGTAGTGGACTCAGTGCTGGGGCTAAGCTAGATAGTATCGTCACTAAAGATAGTGATGCTATACCCTATGTACCTGGTAAGACTATAAAAGGTCTAGTGCGAGAGATGGCAGACCTTGGCAATGATGCTGATTTTATAAAAAGATGTTTTGGTGATAAAGGTGTAGAGATGGGTGAGTGCTACTTCACAAATGCCATATTAGAAAATAGAGAAGAGATTGTAGCAAACAAGCTTCAAGATAGACTCTATGCCACAATAGCCTCTACAAAAATAGGTGATAATGGTATCGCAGAAGATGATAGCTTACGAGAGATAGAGGTGGTTATCCCTTTAACACTCTCTGGAGAAATTTTAGATATAGATAAAGATGATTATCAAAAAATAGTAAATGCATTGAAGCTCATAAAGAGAATGGGTCTTAACCGTAATCGAGGTTTAGGTAGATGTGAATTTGGTATAGTGGAGCAGAGCAATGGTTAAAATATTTTACGAAGTGGAGTTTTTAAGTGACGTGGTTTTACCTGCAAGCTCTAATAATGAGGGGAATATAGAGCAGTTAGATTTTATTCCGGGGAGTAATTTTTTAGGAATGGTTGCTGCAAAATATGACAAATTTGAAGATAGTTTTAAGGTATTTCATAGTGGTGATGTGAAATTTGGAAATGCTACACTATTGCAAGAGTCGCAACAGACATATAAGATGCCACTTTCATACTTTCATAAAAAATTAGATTCAAAAACACTCTACAATCATCATCTTTTAAATGAAAATGAGTTTAAAGAGTTTGGGCAGCTAAAGCAAAAAAGAGCAGGGTATATTACTAAAGACTATAAATATGCAGAGATAGAGTATAACTACTCACAAAAATCAGCCTACGATAAAAAGAATAGACGGAGTTTAGATAGTTCTATGTTTGGGTATAGTGCTATAAAGAGCGGTACGACATGGCAGTTTAGCATTACCTATAATGAAAATATATCTCCAAAGGATTTAGAACTTTTACAAGAGAATATGATTGGGAAGAAGCGACTAGGTAAATCTAAATCGGCTGAGTATGGGCTTGTAAACATAACTAAAAAGGGAACAGAGGAGAGCATTGAAGATACTAACTCAAAAGAGACCATTATATATCTTAGGAGTAGAGTTTCTTTAGTAGATGCATCAGGAAACCCCACAGTAGAGTTGCACTATCTTTTTGATGGGCTTAGCAAGGAAAATATAGATTATGAAAAGACACAAATCAAAACTTCCTATTTTACTCCATATAATGCTAAACGCCAAAGAAAAGATTATGAGAGAGTCTGTATCAATAGTGGTTCTGTCATAGTTCTAAAAAATATAGACAAAAATAGAGTTCCTAAATATGTGGGTGCTTACCAAAATGAAGGATTTGGAGAGATAATTCTTAACCCTCTCTTTTTAACAAAAAAAGAGTTTTCACTAGAGATAAAAGAAGATAAGGATGAGGCTAATGAAAATGTTGCTATTACAAGTGATTTAGCAAAGTTCTTACAGCAACAAGAAGATAAACAACAAGCGAAGATAAAAATTCTCAATGAAGTAGATAAGTTCATTTATAAACATAAATCACTCTCAAAAAAGAAGATGAACTCTCAATGGGGGAAGATACGAAGTATATGCTCTAATAGTAGTGATGAAAATATATATGAGGATGTAAAAGAGTACATAACACATGGAGTTGCAAAAGTTAAATGGGAAGGGAAAAACGAAAAAAATCTTTTAGAGGGTATAAAAAATAGCAAAAAGCCACTAGAATTTACAAAACTTCTCTCTATCATTATCCCAAAACAAAAAGAGGAGAAAAAAGATGACTAGATATGTAGCCCATATAACCATAGAAGCAGAGACTCCACTTAAAGTTGGATCCAACAGTAGTGACTTCATACAAGATAGTCCAATTCAAAGAGATTTCAATAATCTTCCTATCATTTTAGGCACCTCTTTAGCAGGAGTCCTACGAAAAGCATTTAAAGATAGTGTAGATAAAGAAAGTTTAGTCAATGATATATTTGGCAATGAAAATGGAAGTAAAATTATTATCTCAAATGCCCTTTTATTAAATGAAAATGAAGAGGTGAGCGAAGCATTGCTCTTAGAAAAATCCGATTTTTTAAAGATTTTTGAGACACTACCTATTCGTGAGCATACTGCCATTACAGCCAAAGGTGTAGCAAAAGAGCATAGTAAGTTTGATGAAGAAGTTCTCTACAAAGGAAGTCGTTTTAAATTTTCTCTCGAACTCATAGAGGAGAATGAAGAAGTGTTTACTAAAGTTCTTAGCTTGTTATTATCCACATCTTTTAGAGTTGGTGGTGGAAGCACAAAAGGCTTTGGTAAGATAAAGGTAGTTGAAATAAAAACAGATAAATTTAATAGAGATAGTTATCTAGGGTATTCAAGTTCACTCAACTATACCCTATCAAAATCCTATGAGATAAAAACTACCAACTCTTCAAAACATTTTCTTTACCAACTGAGGATAACTCCTGATGACTTCTTTATGTTTGGCAGTAGTTTTGGGGATGAAGATGCAGACCTGACACCAGTGTATGAACAAGTTGTTGATTATAAGGCAAAAAAACTTACTGAAAAAATGATTTTGATTCCAGCCAGTAGCATAAAAGGAGCTCTAGCTCACAGAACTACTTACCATTTTAACTTGAATAATAAGTTTTTTATAGGGAATGATGGTGCAAGAGAGAGCATCAAAGAGCTCTTTGGTGCAGCAAAACAGAGTGAAGAGAACTTAGGAGAAAAAGGGAAAATTCTTATCTCAGACTGCTTCAAAGAGGATAATGGAAGTACGAAAATATTTGACCATGTAAGCATAGACCGCTTTACTGGTGGTGCAATTGATGGTGCCTTGTTTCAAGAAAAAACAGTAGCAGATACTCGAGAATACACCATAGAGATACTCTTAGAAAAAAGTGTAGCCGATGAGTATAGAGAAGCATTTGAGTTAGCTTTAAAGGACATCACAACAGGAATGCTCTCTCTTGGTGGCATGACAACAAAAGGGCATGGAATATTTAGTGGCGAAGTACTAAGAGATGGAGAGACGATATGAAATTAAAAACAAAAGAAGAGGTAGTAGAGTATATAAACTCACTCAATGATTACAGAGGATATGTGCAGTTTTCTCATAGAGCTATAGATAAAAACAGAGATATATTTGTAGATAAAAATCCAGATATTAAAAATGAAGATGGTTTTATCTATGAAGCACACTTCTGTAATAGTAACAACTCTCTCATGATACGACAGATAAATAGTAGCTGGCTAGTAAGTCAAACAGATATCTCGAAGGTTTCAACAGTTGATATGCAAAATTATCTATCTGATATAGAAGAGTTTGTATACAACATTAAAATGGCTCAAATATGGGAAGAAGAATCAGATGAACTGTGCGAAAATATGAGTGTAAAAAAACTTAAAAAAGTTGTGCTTGCAGGCTTTACTAAAGGAGAATCAAAATGATAACAGCACCATTTAATTTTGTACCACTTAGCGACAAGGTGTTTTTCCCACAATGGGCAGAAGATGTTAGTCATGATATTCCATTTGAAGATGGTGAAAGTGGACTGATTGATATAACCATTACTGCTAAAAGTCCTATTTTTATAAGAGACCATGAAAACCCTGAAAAGTTTTGTCAGCATAATAGGGAGTACTATATCCCCTCAACAAGTATAAAAGGAATGGTTCGCAATGTTTTAGAGATTATGAGTTTTTCTAAGATGTATCAAGTTGATGATGATACTTATGCAGTTAGAGATTTATCAAGTTCTAAAAACTTTTACATGACACAAATGCAAAAAGATGTTTATTGTGGTTGGCTGAAAAAAATAGATGGAGAGTATTTTATCGAGGATTGTGGTATTGCTCATAGAATTCGACATGAAGAGATTGACAAAGCAACAGGGAAAAATTTTGCTTCTAATTTTAAACAAGTAGGTTTTGAAAAAACTTCAAAATATAAATATGATATTTTGGGACAAACACATCAAAGCATTACAGTAGGTGAGTCTTACAAGTCAACAACTAATGCAAAGTACGACAAACGACTTTTTTGTAGGTATGATAAAGATGGGAAAAAAGGTACATTAGTTCTAACAGGGCAACCAACCCCAAGAAAAGATACAGGTAAAATGGGAGACGGCAAAGGCTTCGAGTTTGTTTTTTTTGAATCAAAAAAAGATTTAAAGCTCTCAAAAGAGAAGTATGAAAACTTTCTATTTGCATACTTTGATAAAAGAACAACAGAACCAAAAGAGTCACCAGACTGGACCTTTTGGAAAGAGAAACTACAAAATGGTAAAAAAGTACCTGTCTTTTTTCAAAAAGAAAATGGCAATATCGCTCATTTTGGTTTATCTTTTTTATACAAACTCCCTTACAAATACTCTGTAAAAGATGGGATACCAGATACACATAAAGATACAAAAAAAGATTTATCTCAGACTCTATTTGGATATACAGATAAAAAAGATGCCTTGAAAGGTAGAGTGCAGTTTTCTCACTTTAAAGCAGAAAATGCAAAAGAATTAGCACTAAGAACAGAAGTATTAGGTACTCCGAGAGCCTCTTACTATCCTATGTATGTCAGACAAGATCCAAAACTGCTTTTTACAACATTTATGGATGCTAATTTTAAAATTGCTGGTTGGAAACGCTACCCTATACATAGAGGTTCTAGTGTTAAAAAAACAATAGAAACAGAAAATGAAAAGATTGGAACAAGTTTTTGTCCACTAAAAGAGGGGGCACTCTTTAGAGGAAAAGTTCACTACCATAATCTAAAAAAAGCAGAACTAGGAGCTTTGCTCTCAGTGTTAACATTTCATAATACACCAAAAACTTACCATAATATAGGTATGGCAAAATCTTTAGGATATGGAAAAATTTCTATTGAACTTAATGGAGTGCAAGATATCGAAAGTTACCTCAAAGCATTTGAAGCGCAAATTAGTTTAGATATAGAGAACTGGATTGAGACAAAACAGCTCAAAGAACTCCTTACGATGGCAACAGAACAAAACAACTCTGGTAACTCCAAATTACAATATATGGAATTAAAACAATTTTCAGATAGTAAATCGAAGAATAAAGATTATCTTCGTCCTTACACAGAATTAAATAACATAACAATAGTTAAACCAACTACATTTATAGATACTCAAACATTAGAAAGTCTCAAACAAGAGCATCAAGAAGCTATAAAACGACAAGAAAAACTCCTAGAAAAAAAGCAGATGCAAGAGAAATTTCATAATGAACTCTCGGAGGTGCAAAAGAGTGATAATATCCAAATCATAGAAAATTTTATACAGAAATATCCTGATGCAAAAGAAGTTGAAGAGTTGAAATCTAAGTTATATGATTTGAAAAATAATCAGAAAGAGCAAAAGTTTGATGCTGTAAATAAAAAAGCTCAAGCTGCATGGGAAGCGGTTGTAGCAAAAAAAAGCAATCAAAAGCAGTATAAAAAATTGATTGAAAAATTTATTACAAAATGGTCTAAAGAGAAAGAGAATAAAAAGTCAGAATATATTTTAAACTTAGTGGAACAAGCAAGGATGACACTATAACCAGATGTTTACAAAACCACTAAACTACATCATCACCAAATCATCTCTCAAAGAGGCTTATGAAAAGATAAGTAAAAATTCTACTGGGCTTGATGATGTGAGTTTTGTGGCATTTGAACAAGATTTTAACAAAAATATTAAAGAGCTCCTTACAAGAGTGTTTGAAGGAAGATACTCTCCTGAACCACTCAAAAAGATTGAGATAGCTAAAGATGGCTCAGATAGGAAACGACCTATAGGGCTTAGTTCCATAAAAGACAAACTCATACAAAGAGTACTCTATGAGAATTTAAATCCCTACTTTGATAAAAACTTCTCAAGTGCCTCTTATGCTTACAGACCAGAAAAATCAACCATAAAGGCTATAAACAGAGTCACAGAGTATCTCAACCAAAAGAATCTCATCGTTCTTAAAACTGACATAGAGAACTACTTTGAGACCATAAACCACGACATACTGCTAAAACTTCTGGATAGAGAGATAAAAGATAAAAGCATCATCAGACTTATATCGCTTTTTATGCAAGTCGGTGGTTTTGCCTCACAGGAGTACAAAGAGCATATGGATGGTGTTTACCAAGGAGACATCCTTTCCCCGATGCTCTCAAATATCTACTTAAATGAGATGGATCAGTACCTTGAGAGAAAAGAGATCAAGTTTGTCCGTTATGCTGATGATTTTCTGCTTCTTTTTCATAAAACTAAAGAAGCATATACAGAGTTAAAACTCCTCAAAAAGTATTTAAGGTCCTTAGAACTCAAACTAAGCTTTGAAAAAACAAAGGTAGTGCATATTGCCGATGGTTTTACCTTTTTAGGCATAGAGTTTCATGGAAGAAATAGAGATGTATCGGAGGAGAGACTTAACAAAAGCATAGAAAAAATTCGTCAATTTTCTCAAAATAAAAATGGCTTTAAAAAGTTCATAGATGAATTAAACAGCTACCTAAGAGCACTCAAAAACTACTACTTAAAGATTTTAGCACAAAACTCTCCTCAGCATATACTGCTTCAAGATGCCCTAACACATACCATAGCACATAAAATATATCTAAGTAAAAAACAAGCTACCATCACCACAAAAAAAGAGTTTAAAATTCTACTAGAACAGATAAAACTCTCCATACTCTTTAACCCAGAAAGAGTTCCAGCAGAGACAAACCACATCATAGCTCTTGCATATGAAAAATACTTAGCCGATAAATCATACAAAGATATAAGCTCAAAAATAGCCAAAAAGAAAAACAAGTATGCTAAAAAGTTTGCAGATGACAGTACTCTACATATCTTTACTCCTGGACTCACACTCGGAACATCCAAAAATAAGTTTGTTTTGAAAAAATATGGAAAAGTACAAAATACCTTCGCCTCAAATAGAGTAAAGCGCATAGTTTTTGAGGGAAAAGGTTTCTCTTTGAGTACAAATGTCATAAAAAAATGTGCTGACAATGGTATAACTATTGATTTTATAGATTACAAAGCACTTCCCTATGCATCGCTCATCACCTACAAGGCAAGCATGACACAAGTAGTCTCTAAACAAGCAAAAATTTTAGGAACACCTTTGCATCTGCAATTAGCCAAAGCATTCATCCGTGGTAAAGCAAAAAACCAGCTCAACTACTTAAAGTATCTCAACAAGTATCATAAACTTTTAGATAAAGAGATAGACTTTATAGAGATCAATATAGCAAAGATAAAGACCCTTAAAAGTGTAGAATCACTTATGGGACATGAGGGTAGTATAAGTGCCTCATACTGGGAGGCAATCCGTCTCATACTTGAAGTGCCTTTTGATAAGCGTATCACAAAAGGTGCAAAAGATATAGTCAACTCCTCACTTAACTATGGGTATGCTTTTCTTTATGGTCAAGTACAGCATTCGCTTGTTCATGCAGGACTTAATCTTAACATCTCATTTTTACACTCGCTCGATGAGAAGAAACCAACATTGACATTTGATATGATAGAGGAGTTTAGAACTTTTGTTGTAGATAGAGTTATAGTAAGTATGCTCAACAAAGATGAGCCTATAAAACTAGGCAATGATGGAATGCTCACAAAATCAAGTAGGCTGCTTATCGCTAAAAATATAAAAGAGAAGTTAGGTTCCTACACTATGTGGAAAAAAAGTTCACTAAAAGTAGATAGCATCATACAGGCTCAAGCCTATGCCCTATCCAAGGTAGTGCAAGGTGAAAGTAACAAGTACAAAGCATTTATAGGAAAATTTTGATGAAGTATGTAGTCACTTACGATATAGCAAACGATAAACGCCGTACAAAACTCTCTGACCTTTTAGGGAAATATGGCAACAGAGTAAACTACTCAGTTTTTGAGATAGAGTTAAACGAAACAAAACGTGAACAACTGCTCTATGAGATAGAACTTAAAAAACTGCTCAACAAAAAGTATGACTCTTTTAGGTTTTATCACCTTTGTGAAAACTGTGTACCAAAATCTTTTGATGTATGTAACCGTGAAGATCCTTTTGAAGTAGTTGAGATGAGTATATAAATGGAGATTATCAGTCTTATAACCATTATGGATTGGATTACTATTGTTTTTGCTTTTTTTGCTATGTTTGGATCTTTTTATAGCATGTACCGACATAAAAAGCACCACCAAATGGAACTCAGAAAAATTAAGATTATATTTTATGTAGAAGACAAAAGGTATTTACTCGATGTAGACATACCTCGAAAACATATATCTCGTAGTGAGATTCAAGGTATTTTAGCAGCTTTTCAACTCAATGTTGCATCTCGCTATTCACTTTTATATCTCTCTGATATACATTTTTTGAATGATATATTTTCCATACAAAATGGAAAACTCGATAGACTCGTTATCAGACTAACATGCAAGGAAATGGAACAATTTAATACATCTAAAATGATGAAAATATGAGTAAAATCTATTGCGAACTTTTTTGAGCCTATTTTTGGGCTTTTGCAAAATAATAAGCTTAAAAAAGTTCGCAAACCGTATAATACTGCTACTACTTAAAACTGATTTGCGAACTTTTAGTTTTACTTAAGTTTCAAGTTGCCTAAAATAGGCACTTACAGAACTTAATAATCACTTAAAAGTAGAAAATCTCCATTTTAAGAAAAAAGTCAAATAGGTTTGCGAACTTTTTTAAAACAAGACCTACTTAAAATAGGGGTTATTTGAATTAACACTGTCAAAACTATGGAGTTGTATTTTTTCAAAAAGGGTACATTTGCGAACTTTTTGTGCTGTATCCCTGCATAAAGAGGATACGCAAGTATTACTTAATACATGATAGGTTAGAATACAAGCTGTTTCAGGCTTATAAACGCCACGACCCGATTCAAGGGGATTGAAACAGAACCATTACCAACAATAGCTGAACTTGAAATATTATAAACGCCACGACCCGATTCAAGGGGATTGAAACGTACTTTCCTCTATTTCTCTAGTGACTTTTATTACTATATAAACGCCACGACCCGATTCAAGGGGATTGAAACTTTATCACCCTCAAGAATTGGAAATACTTGAGTACTATAAACGCCACGACCCGATTCAAGGGGATTGAAACACCTAACGAATCAGTCACTACAACTGCTGTTGATTATAAACGCCACGACCCGATTCAAGGGGATTGAAACATCAGTGACTTTCAAACCATTCTCATATACTTATAAACGCCACGACCCGATTCAAGGGGATTGAAACTTATTATCACTTTTCCATCTATAGACAGGGTAACTATAAACGCCACGACCCGATTCAAGGGGATTGAAACAGTTACTTTTTTTAACTGCATATCCAGCAACTTTTACATATAAACGCCACGACCCGATTCAAGGGGATTGAAACGTATTTGGTTGAAAGTGTCTTCTGCTGATAAGAGCTTATAAACGCCACGACCCGATTCAAGGGGATTGAAACAAACCAAAAATTGGAATTTTTTTAACTTCTACTTCTTATAAACGCCACGACCCGATTCAAGGGGATTGAAAACAGCTACTAACTAGACATAATTCTTCTAGTGATTATGAGACAATACAGAATCAAAAACAAAAAGGACAAAAAAATGATTCCAATTCCAATATGTGCACAAATTATAGTCGCCGTAGTAACGGTAGTAATAGGTAAAGAAGTTTTAACAGATAAAAAGTAGAGCTTTCTTTTATGTGTAGCTTGATATAGCTACTTTGAAAATTTTAATACAGGAAAAACATTGACAAAAACCATAGCAACTCATAATAAAATCTTTCATGCTGATGAAGTGACAGCAGTAGCACTTTTAAAACTATTTACTCAAGATGAGATTGTCGTGCAGAGAGTAGATCACAACAGAGAAGACTTTAGTCTGTTTGATATGGTCATAGATATATCACGCAAATTTGATGGAGTGAAATACTTTGATCATCATCAACATAGAGGTGGGAAAAGTAGTGCTGGACTTATATGGGAGTATCTTGGTGTAAAAAAAGAGTACCCAAAGATATCAAAGCTTGTAAAACTTGTAGATGATAACGATGTTGGCATAGTAAAAGCAAAACCTTTTGAGTACTCTAGTCTCATCAAATGTTTTAATAGTGATCCCATAGACTCTCCCTCTCAGGATGAAGCCTTTGATAAAGCAGTAGAGTTTGCTATGACTATTTTAGAATCTATGAAAACATCTCAAGAGAGTCTACTCAAAGCTAAAGAGATTGTTGAAAATTCATACTATTTTAATAATAATCCACATATAATAGAGTTAGAGAATTTTACACCACATTGGACTAGCTATATTAACGGACAAACAAGAGCAGAGATAAAAGCAGTTGTTTGGCAAGATGAGATAGATGGTAAGTTTAAAGTCAAAATACCTCCAAAAAGAGTAGGTTCATTTGAGTTAAATGGTAAAGCACTCAAACAAGATAGCAAAAACATGGAGTTCGTCCATAGTGCAGGCTTTTTTGCTGTTGCTAAGTACCTATAAACCTACAGAACTAGACATAATATATCTAGTTTGTATGTGATAATATAAAATCAAAACAAGGAGTTCAAGATGGCATATGCAATACAAGTAATGGTAGTGGATCGGAAGTC
>Ga0256840_1003385_pt1 | contig 12945 bp, 14 predicted proteins | sample 355202metaG_FD_185969 | JGI IMG/M metagenome (GOLD analysis project Ga0256840, IMG submission 185969) | Hydrothermal vent microbial communities from Mid Atlantic Ridge, Atlantic Ocean - 355-202 | ecosystem: Environmental > Aquatic > Marine > Hydrothermal vents | place: Atlantic Ocean: Mid...
TTTAAGAGGGGGGCTTAGTGCCAACAGGATACTCTCTATAAAAGGGATACTTAACGGAACTTGCAACTACATGCTTACAAAGATGATATATGAGGGGGTCTCTTTTGATGAAGTATTGAAAGAGGCTCAGGAGTTGGGATATGCAGAGGCTGATCCTACTTTTGATATCGGTGGATTTGACGCAAGCCATAAACTGCTCATCTTAGCCTCTATCGCTTACGGTATAGATGCCAAACCGGAAGATATCCTCATAGAGGGTATAGAGGGAATAAATGAGGATGATATATTTTTCGCAAATGAGTTTGGTTACAGCATAAAACTTTTGGCAATTGCCAAAAAAAGCAACAAAAGAGTAGAGCTTAGAGTTCATCCCGCACTTATCAAAAAGGAGCAGATGATAGCAAAAGTTGACGGAGTTATGAATGCAGTCAGCGTAACCGGCGACTTTGTCGGTGAGACTTTGTATTATGGGGCAGGTGCCGGAGGAGATGCAACTGCTAGCGCAGTTGTTAGCGACATCATCTCTATAGCTAGAGGTGATGCTTCACCGATGCTCGGATTTAAAAATCTACTTAAAAATGGTGATATAACACTGATAGATGCTGATGATATCGAAAGTCAATATTATGTTAGGATAAGTGTTATAGATGAGGTTGGAGTACTAAGCATGGTTTCTACCATATTTGCAAAGTTTGATATATCGATAGACAGCTTTTTACAAAAATCTTCAAAAAATTCTACAAAATCAACCCTGCTTTTCTCTACGCATAAAACAAAAGAGAAGAGGATAAAAGATGCACTATCAAAGATAGAGGAGCTTGATTTTGTTGAGCAAAAACCTGCAATGATAAGGATAGAGGATTGAGTCTAAAAGAGATAGATTCTCTATGTACCTACTGTGGGGTGGGGTGTGAGATAACCGCTGAGGTTGAAGATAACCATATAAAAAAGATATATGCAAAAAAAGAGGCGGTTGTTAGTAGAGGCAAGCTCTGCATAAAGGGAAAGAGTGGGTTGGATTTTATCCACTCTACCAAGAGACTTCCCAAAGCAAAAATAAGAAAAAAATTTATCTACCAAAACGAGCTATACTTTTCAAAAGAGATAAAAGAGGAGCTATCAAAAAAGATAGCAGAGGATGATGAGTTTATATACCCCTCTTTGGAGTTAGCCTGTAAGATTACTGCATGGAAGTTAGAACGCATAAGGGATTTTTACGGAAGTGACGCAATAGCCGGTATCGGAGGAGCTAGGACAAACTGTGAAAGTGGATATCTTTTTCAAAAATTTATAAGAGAAGTTATCTTAAGTCCCCATATAGACAACTGTGCCAGGGTTTGTCATGCTCCAAGTTTAAAAGGCATGAGAAGTGTTATAGGGGAAGGGGCTGCTACCAATCCTTTTGATGATATAAAAGAGGCTGAATTTATCCTAATCTTTGGCTCAAACACAACCGAAGCCCATCCGGTAGCTGCTACAAGGGTGACTGATGCGTTAAGAGCCGGAAAAAAAGTAGCTGTTTTTGATGTGAGAGAGACTCACATAAGTGCGAGTGCAACTTACGATATAACTCTTCCTTTTGAGAGCAATCTTTTAGTTTTAAATATGTTAAGTTTTGTTATATTGGAAGAGAAGTTGTATGATGAAGAGTTTATATCTAAAAATTGCATAGGTTTTGAAGAGTATAAAAACTCCATACTAAACGACAAGATGGCAAATCCCAACTTCTTTAAAAATATCAAGGGTTATGAAGAGTTAAGTGAAAAATTAAGAGTAGTTGCAAGAGAGTATGCAAAAAAGAGATCTATCGTTTTATGGGGACTTGGAATTACTGAACAAATTGACGGCTCATACGCTGTTGAAGCACTATGTAACTTGGCTTTGCTAACAGGCAATATTGCTAAAGAAGGAGCAGGGCTTATGCCTCTTAGGGGGCAAAACAATGTCCAGGGAGTTTGCGACATGGGGTGTCTGCCATATTTTGGACCGGATTATACAGCCCCTAACAGAGAGGGCAAAAAAACTCCCGATATGGTAGAAGATATGGTTGATGGTGCCATCAAGGCTCTAATTGTTATGGGCGAAGATATTTCGCATATTCATACCAATCAAAACAAGATCAAAAGAGCCATAGATAGTTTGGATTTTTTGATAGTTCTTGATCTTTTTGATGTAGAGACAACAAAATATGCTGATATCGTCTTTGGTGTAAAGAGCGCTTATGAGAAAGAAGGTGTTTATATAAATGCAGAGAGAAGGCTTCATCTAAGCTCTCCTCTGGTTAAGAGTGAACTTCCTGATGATTGGGAGGTATTAAGCCTCATATCTAAAGAGTTAGGAAATGATTTTGGGTATCAAAAGAGTGAAGATATCTGGGAAGAGGTTAGAGAGGTAGCTAGTGAGAGGTTTGGGGGAGCAAGTTATGAAAAGTTACAAAAGCATAAACTAAGTGGACTTCAGTGGCCTATAAGAGAGAATGATACTCCAAGGCTTCATCTTGATGGCTTTAGGACAAAAGATGAAAAGGGGCATTTTAGATATAGAAAATATTTTTTAAGAGGTATGGTTAGAGAGCTAGTTGACAAACAAAGCTCAGGTTTTTACCTAACAACCGGTAGAGTAATAGCTCAGTACAATAACGCTTCTCAAACCTCCAAATCACCAACTTTGTTAAAAAGATACAGTGAAGATATGCTACATGTCAGCAAAAGTGATGAGGAGTATTTTAAAGATGTAAAAAAGGTAATCCTCTCTACAAAGTATGGAGAGAGTAAGCCACTGAGTATAAAATTGACCAAAAAGTTGAAAAAAGGGACACTTTTTTGCTCCTTTCACTTTGCAAAAAGTCACATCAATTATCTCTTTGGAGATGAGTGCGACGAGATGACTAAAACCGCTAGATTTAAAAGCCTAAAAGTTGATATCAAGAGGATTTATGAGTAGAGCTGTTGGAGATATAGCTGAAGAGAGAGCCGCAAAATATCTGATAAAAAATAGCTATGAGATACTTGAGAGAAACTTTTACTCAAAATTTGGCGAGATAGATATCATCGCAAAAAAGGGTAAAGTTTTGCATTTTATAGAGGTTAAAAGTGGTAAAAATTTTGAACCTGTTTATGCAATAACACCAAAAAAAGTAGAAAAAATTATAAAAACAATCAACTACTACCTCTTAAAAAAGAGATTGAATTGCAACTACTGTATAGATGCGATAATTATAAAAAATCAATCAGTCGAGATGGTGGAAAATATAACGATATAGGTTTTATAAGGTGATATTTACTCTTTTTCGTTTGATACTCTATAAAGCCAGCTGAAAACTTCGGCTACTGCTTTGTATAAGTTTGGTGGAATCTGCTCATCTATCTCAACTTTGCTTAGAAGTTCTACCAAATCGCTATCTTCTTTTATAGGGATATTGTGTTCTTTGGCTATATCTATGATCTTTTTAGCTGATTCTCCCTTTCCCTTGGCTACGACTTTGGGAGCATTTTCTTTTGTGTTATTGTATTTTAAACCTACTGCTTTTTTCATGCTTTTAAGTTTACTCCTAGTTTCATCTCAGTCTCTTCGCTGTAGCCCTCTTTTTGTTTGGTGTGAAAAAATATATGGGGATTTAGGTTGATGCTTTTTAACATTTTGCTTAAAATATTTTTATTGTTGGCTAATATATCCTTAAAGTGTTCATCTTTGGCATCTATGCCTATTGATATATCATACCCGCTTAATAGCATCAGTATATCTATATTGCCATGTTTTTTTAAATTTAGATCTATTTTGCAACTAAAGCTTTTATCTTTTTGTCTTGATAGGCTCAAAGATCCATTTTCCAAATCCTCCCAGCTAAATGGTATAAAGAGGTTTATATTGGAATTTATAACAGAATTTAACTGCAGAGTCTCTATATGAGAGATAGCTTTTTGTGTTTGGTGTTGAAGGGTTTTTTCTCCTAAATTTTTGGCGTCTTTATCTATATGTTGCAGGATATTTTTTAAATCACTCTCAATCTTTGACAAATTACTCTCTTTTTGTAAAGCTATCTCTTTTAATTTTGACTCAAAAAAGACTCCACTATCTTTTATACTGTTTTTTAGATCTATATTTTCAATACCGGCAGTAAATTTTTTTAAGGCAGGAGCATATTTTTTAAAATCGGGTTTGGTTTCTATGAGATTTTCTATATCTTTTATCTGTTTGGTTAGATTTTCAAGTTGGGAATTTATATTAGAATTGCTAAGTAGCTTTAGCTTCGAAGTTTCACCGTTTTTAAGGGCATTATACAGTATCTTATCTAGCTGATTTTCTATAAATTTAGCCGGCTTATTTAAAGGCTCAGAAGCTAAATTTTTTAGCTTCGAGACACTCTCTTTTATATCTTTAATAATTTTATCAACTTCTTGATCTTTTAGTGAATACGATACAGGCTTTGAAAATATCTCTTTTGTTATTTTTTCTAAATTGCCGGCAATATCTTTTATTAACTCCTTTTGTGTGGCGAAATCATTTTGAAAAGTTTTTTCAAGTTTTTTAAAAGAGGTTTTTATGTTGTTAAAGATATCTTTTACTTTTTCTATTGCTGCTTTAACATCAGTTGCTTTAGGGTTGTTCAAGTTAGTCAAATCTTTTTTGATATTTGCAATACTTTTTCTAGAAGAGACTTCTTTTTGTTGATTGAGCTTTTTTTCCGCTTCGGTTTTATCTATATTTTCACTTTTGCTTGAAGATAATGTTTTTAAAATATTTTTTTCTATTTTAACAATATCATCTTTGATACTTTTTATAATAGCTTTGTCAATATTTTTTGATATAGATTTTTTATCTGCACTCTCTTTTATATCACTTTGAGTGGGGCTTTTTTGTTTTGATAGATTTTTTATCTTCTCTTTTAGTAAGGATAATTTATCACCTTCCGCACCGGTTGGAACTTGCTGGTTGAGTAGATCATTTATAATTTTAAGCTTTGGCTTACCTATAAGTTTTAAATCTTTTATGGATATATTTATCTTTTCTAGTTCACTAAAGTTTTTACTTTTAAGCAACTCTATAAGTCTATCTGCTTTTTTACCAATAGAAATATTTTTATTTAATTGTCCATTTTTTAAGTTGTTAGGTAAAATTATCATGCAAGTATTATAACATAATAGCCTTTTAAAGAAAAAAGGATATAATATCATCTCAAGTGTTAATAGCACTTAAACTTTATACTGCTTTTGCAGATAAGTTAATTTTAAGGAGATAATATGGGAAAATATATAGAACTAAATGCATCTAATTTTGATGAGACTATTAAAGAGGGTGTAACTTTGGTTGATTTTTGGGCACCATGGTGCGGACCTTGTAGGATGATAGCTCCGGTTATCGAAGAGTTGGCTGAGGATTATGACGGAAAAGCCAAAATCTGTAAAGTAAATACAGACGAAGAGCAGGATATCGCTATACAATACGGTATAAGAAGTATCCCTACTATCCTTTTCTTCAAAGATGGACATCTTGAAGATCAAATGGTGGGCGCTGCCGGTAAACAAGTCATAGCGGATAAGTTAAACGCTCTTTTATAAGGGATGGCTTTTAAAAAAGGGAGAAAACTCTTCTCCCTTAACTACCTTTTTGCATCGTTTTTCGGTGCTTTAATGATAGCAAGTGCCTATGCGTACTTTAACTATAGATTTGCAAAATATAACTTTATAGATTTCGATAAATGGGTTTTTTACGAGAAAAACGATATCTTTAAACCCAAAGATGATAAATATATAGTCATAATTTTTAGCTCGCATAAAGATAATATCAAAAAAATTTTAGAAAAGATTAGTAAAAAAAGAAAAATTTTAGCTATAGATATTTATCAAAATAGGTTTAAAAATAGTCCGAGAGTTATCTATTTGACTGCTGGTATAAATAGACTCATAGCTCTTATTCAGAGGTTTAACATTTATAAAGTTCCATCTGTTTTTTTGATAAAAAGATTTAAAAAAGATAGATATAAACAAGATAGTATGGTAGAGAGTTTATAAAATATAAAAATTATAGTCAAAATATTTTTTATATTTTATAAGAAAAAAAGGGGTTGATATGTTGGATTTAGCGATTGTAGGTGGTGGTCCTGCTGGGCTTACAGCCGGTCTTTATGCTACTAGAGGTGGACTTAAAAATGTTGTAATGTATGAAAAGGGTATGCCAGGAGGCCAAATAACCCAAAGTAGTGAGATAGAGAATTACCCCGGAGTAAAAGAGGTAGTTACCGGGATGGAGCTAATGGAGAGTTGGCCTGAACAGTGTATGAGGTTTGGTTTAAAGCATGAGATGAAAGAGGTTACAAGAGTCTCCAAAAGCGGCAATATTTTTAAAGTATCTATTGCCGGCGGTGAAGAAGTTGAGGCTAAAAGTGTTATAGTTTGTACCGGTAGTACACCAAGAAGAGCAGGTTTTGAAGGTGAAGATGAGTTTTATGGAAAAGGTATAAGTAACTGTGCTACTTGTGATGGATTTTTTTATAAAGGTAAAGAGGTTGCAGTTTTGGGTGGAGGAGATACGGCACTTGAAGAGGCGCTCTATCTATCTAAAATTTGTTCAAAAGTTTACCTAATACATAGAAGAGATGCCTTTAGGGCCAGCCCGGCTACGGTAGAGAGAGTAAAAAAGAGTGATAATATAGAGCTTGTATTAAACTCCAATATTAAAAAAGTATATGGCTCTGCAATGGGTGTAGATGGAGTAATCACGGTTGATAAAGAGGGAAATGAGAGAGATATCAAAGTTCCCGGAGTTTTTGTATTTGTCGGTATGAATGTCAATAATAATGTTTTAAAACAGAGCGATGGAAGTTATCTTTGTGATGTAAATGAGTATGGAGAAGTTATAGTAACTCTCTCTATGAAAACTTCAACACCCGGACTTTTTGCCGCAGGAGATATAAGGATAGAAGCACCCAAGCAGGTTGTTTGCGCAGCAGGTGACGGGGCTACTGCCGCACTTAGCGCTATAAGTTATGTTGATAGTTTGGAGGATTAAATGGTAAATATAGGCATACACGGCTCAACAGGAAGGGTCGGAAGACTTCTTGTAGAAAATCTAAAAAATGATAAAGAGGCAAAGATAACGGTTTTACATGCTATCGAGGAGTTTGACTATAGTGTTCCTGAAGATATCTTGATAACAAACGATACAAAGACACTTCTTGAAAATTGCGATGTTGTTATAGATTTTACTCTGCCAGTCGGCACCCAATCACTCCTCGAAACTGCGATAAATGAAGTTCCTAAGCCACTTGTAATAGGGACAACGGGTCTTAATTTGCATCAGCACAACCTTATAAAAGAGTTAAGTAAAATCTCACCTGTTCTTTACTCTACCAATATGTCTTTGGGAGTTGCAGTTTTAAATAAACTAGCCTATTTGGCTTCAGAGGCTCTTAGTGACTTTGATATAGAGATAGTAGAGATGCACCATAGATATAAAAAAGATGCTCCAAGCGGGACCGCATTGACTCTTGGTGAGAGTGTGGCAAATGCCAGAGGACTTATACTCGATGAAGTTAGAGTGAGTGGTAGAAACGGTAATATCGGAGAGAGAAGTAAGGATGAGATAGCTATAATGGCTCTTAGAGGCGGAGATATAGTTGGAAGACATACGGTTGGCTTTTATAACGACGGCGAGTTTATAGAATTAAACCACACTGCAACCAGCAGAGACACCTTTGCCAAGGGCGCTATAAAAGCTGCAAAATGGATAGTTGATAAAGAGCCAAAACTATATAGTATAAATGATTGCTTGGGATTATAGGAGTTAAAATGTGCGCAGTTGTCGGTATCTATGGAAATGAGAATGCTTCGAAGCTAGCTTATTATGCTCTTTTTGCCATGCAGCATCGTGGTCAAGAAGCAACCGGTATAAGTGCGAGTGACGGAAAACATATAACAACCATAAAAAACAGAGGCTTAGTTACTGAAGTTTTTGATGATAACTCCTTTAAAGTTTTAAATGGAGATATGGCAATAGGTCACAATAGATACTCAACTGCAGGTCATGACTCTATACTCGATGCCCAACCCATTTTTGCAAGATATGGGCTAGGGGAAATATCTATAGTTCATAATGGAAACCTCATAAATAAACAGGAAGTCAGAGACGAGCTTATAAAAGAGGGAGCCATATTTGCAACCTCTATGGATACTGAAAATGTTATACACTTGATAGCAAGAAGCCAAAAAGAGCATCTCCAGGATAGGATTGTCGAGGCTTTGGAGAGGGTAAAAGGGGCATACTGCTTTATTATCCAAAGTAGAAGCAAAATGTTTGTCATAAGAGATAGGTATGGTGTAAGACCGTTGTCTTTGGGAAAATTAGAGAGTGGAGGATATATAGTTGCTAGTGAGACTTGTGCTTTTGAGCTTGTTAAAGCAAAATTTGTAAGAGATATAAGGCCGGGAGAGATGCTTATCTTTGATAAGGATGCCAAAGATGAGATGACTTCAGTCCAACTGTATGAGAGTGACTACAGACCTTGTGCATTTGAGTATATCTATTTTGCCAGACCGGATAGCGTAATAGATGGAAAGAGTGTTTATAAAGTTAGAGGTAGGATAGGTTGGAGACTTGCTAAAGAGGCTGAAGGGATAGAGGCTGATATGGTTGTTCCGGTTCCAGACAGTGGAGTTGCGGCAGCTTTGGGATACTCTAAAGCCAGTCATATACCCTTTGAGCTGGCGATTGTTAGAAACCACTATGTGGGAAGAACTTTTATAGAGCCGACTCAGGAGATGAGAGATCTAAAGGTAAAACTAAAACTTTCTCCCATAAAAGAGAAAATTGATGGTAAAAGAGTGATAGTCTTAGATGATTCACTTGTTAGAGGAACCACCTCAAGACAGATTGTCAAAATGCTAAAAGAAGCCGGAGCCAAAGAGATACACATGATGATAGCAGCTCCAGAGATAAAATACCCTTGTAAATACGGCATAGATACGCCTAGTTTTGAAGAGCTTATGAGTGCGAACAAAACAAAAGATGAGATAAGAGAGTATATGGGGGCTGATAGCCTAACATTTTTGAGTATAGAGGGGCTTAAAGAGGCTTTGGGAGAGGAGAAAAACTACTCTTTGGTAAGTTTTGATGGAGACTATTTTATAGATTAATTCTTGTTTTAATGGCAGTACAATTTATATCTGATGTCAGCTTTTTGAAAGTAGGGAGGATAAGGCATAGAAGCACTAAAGTTTCTTAGTTCTCCCGGTTTTAAATTTTTAGCTACTACAAAATCTTTTATGATAGTTGACGGTTTTTCCTCTTTGCTTGAGAAAAGAAAACCAAGTCCGCTTCTTGGCTTGTAAAATGTAGAACCTGAAAGATCATTGACATTTAAAGCATTATTGACTATCTTAACTTCAAGTTTGCAATGGCCTATCTTAAATCTTCCTATGTTTTGCACTTGACCAAAAAACATTATAGTTTCATTTAAAAGAACTCGTCTATGAGTTATATTTACAAGTTTAGCCTTTTTTGTGTATTTATCAAGCACAAACATAGAAAAAAGAGAAAGTGTTGAAGTAACCAAAAAAGATGAAAAAACCATCGACCAAAATATTTTAGGATTTGTCTCTTTTTTTGATACTATAACCAAAAGTATAAATATAAGCAAAAATACAAAAAGTGTAATCCAGTGTAAAATTGTAAAATAGGTCATATCTTTTTCCCTTTCAATAGCATAAACTATCCAGCTTATAATCTTCCGCTTTTTCGTTAAAAACTACACCGTCAAATATACTTTTTATCTCTACTGTTTTGCCTCTTGGTATATCTCTCTTAATGGATATCGTCTTTTTTGCCAACGGCTTTAGTTTATAAAGAAAGCTTTTTACTTTGCTGTCGGATTTTTTATATATTTTTATAGTTATGAAACATTCATTGTAGTTGATTTTGGATCTGTTTTTCAGTTTTGCTTCCATCAAAGTAGATCTGCTAAAGTTTAGAGGTTTTATCTTTGTGACATCGATTTTAGCTTTTCGTAAACTTTTATCTGTTATATACTTTACCCCCAAAAAACCGATAGGAACTATCATAAAAGATAGAAACAGAGTCAAAAATGAGATAGAAAATCTTTTTTTAAAAAGTAGAATGATCCCTATCAAAAAGAGAAGGAAGAAAACTATACCGACAAAAGCAAAACCTATGTAATCATAGATATTTAAGTGATGCAGGTATAGTTTGATGGCTTCCAAATCATCCCTCTCGTGAGACTTTCTCTTCTATGCCGCTTTGACCGAATCTTCTTTTTAGCTCCTCTTTTATCCTGTCTGGATTTATATTTTTATATGAGAGTGCCACAAGGGTATGATAAGTCAGATCCGCTGCTTCGTAAATAATATCTTCCTCTTTTTTATCTTTAACGGCAAAGCAGAACTCACCTGCTTCTTCTACAACTTTTTTCAAGATACTATTTTCGCCCTTTGCATACAAAGAGGCCGTGTATGAGCTTTTGGGATTGGCACTTTTTCTCTCTTGCAAGGTGTGATAGAGCTTATCTATAGTGCTGTAGTTTTTGGTAGCCTCCTTTTTTGGTTCACTGACAATTTCGGAAGTTTCAAGCTTTGTAAAAAAACAGCTCTCTCTTCCTGTATGACAAGCAGCACCCCCAACTTGTTCAACCAAGAGAAGTATGGTATCGTTATCACAGTCTATAAATATATCTTTTACCTTTTGTATGTTACCGCTTGTTTCACCCTTTTTCCAGATGCGTTGTCTGCTTCTTGAGAAGTAGTGAGCTATCTTGGTTGATAAAGTAAGCTCTAAAGCGACTCTATCCATATAAGCCAACATCAAAACTTTTTTACTTTTTTCATCCTGTGCAATCGCAGGAATCAACGGGGATTTCTCCCAGTCAACTCTTGCAACTATCTCTTGTATATCACTTATTTCCAACTGAACTGCTCCTTTGTTTATCTTTACTGTCAAGCCAGATATTTGGTACTACACCTCCGGGAGTTAAAAATATCTTCGCATCTTTGTTAACTTTTAGAGCTTCATTGAATTTACCCTGAACATCGAGTTGCCTTAGTTTTAAAAGGTTTGGCGTTACACTTTTACCAAGCTCTTTGTTAGCATAAGCATTTGCATCAGCTTCTATCTTTACTGCATCTGCTTGACCTTGGGCTCTTATCTTTCTTGCATTTGCATCACCTTGAGCTAGTGCAGCATTTTTTTGAGCAACCTGTTTTGCTTTTTCTACCTCATATCTCGCTTGTTCAGCCTGTTGCTTTGCTATCTGAACGCGTAAAATCTGATCTTTTATCTTTTGAGGTAAAACTATCTTTCTTAATTGAACTGCCAAAAGCTCTACAGGTTGTCCCGGCTGGGCATCTATCCTGTCTTTTATCTTGCTTGTTATCTGAGCTGCTATCTCGTTTCTTTTTACAGGTAGCTCCTCAGCCGTATATTTACCTACTATATTTCTAGTGACATCTCTGACTACCGGGTTGATTATCTTATCTTCCCATGATAGTCCCCAAGTTGCTATGGTCTGTGGAGCGGAGTCCGCTTTTAGTTTATACTGAACTGTTAACTCAATCGAGACTGGAAGTCCCCTTGCATCAAGCACCGATATGGCACTTTTATATTTTATACCCGCATTTGGTGTTTTTATGGACAGATCCTCACTATTAGTATAGTTGATGATCCTGACTCTCGTATCAACCACAAAAACATCCTGTATAAACGGTATAAAAAAGTGAAGTCCAGGTTTTAGAGCAGTAGGATCATACTTACCTGCTGTTGCTTTGATACCAACTTCTCCCGAGTTTATAACGACAAATGGTTTTGATATAACCAAAAGCGCGATAATGGCTATAAGTATATATAAAAAGATCGATTTTTTACCAAAATCTTTCATAAACTGTGGTGGCTCGAAGTTTATCTGAGGATTCTCATCATCCCCTCCCTTTTTTCTGTTTTTATTAAAATAATCATTTAAATCTGCCGGCATTTTTTCCCTTTTTTATATGTATGTCAACATATGTTTGTATTTTTCATCTCTACCATAAACAACATCAAAGTACTTCTCTTGTAACTTTTTGGTCATTTCACCTCTTTTTCCATCCCCTATAACTCTGGCATCAACTTCTCTAACAGGAGTCAATTCTGCCGCGGTTCCTGTAAAAAATGCTTCATCAGCTATAAAAACTTCATCTCTTGTTATCCTTCTTCTTTGAACCTCTATCCCAAAATCTTTGGCCAGCTCTATAACAGTTTGCTGAGTGATGGATTCGAGTGAGTTGTCATTTGGAGGAGTTATCAAAACTCCGTCACGAACGATAAAAAAGCACTCGCCACTACCCTCAGCTATAAAACCTTCATCATCAAGCATCAATGCCTCTTCATATCCGCAGTCAATCGCTTCAAATTTTGCCATCTGGGAGTTTAGGTAGTTTGCAGCCGCTTTTGCTTTGCCCATGGTTGATTTGACCGAATTTCTCACGAAGGAGCTTATCTTGACTCTTATGCCTTTTTCAAGTCCCTCATCACCAAGATAGCTACCCCACTCCCAAGCCGCTATCGCGGTTTTAACAGGAGCGTTTATATGATAAAGCCCCATTACTCCATATCCAAGGTATATAAGAGGCCTAAGATAAACATTTTGTTTAAAGTCATTTACTCTTAGAAGCTCAACTTGAGCATCCTCAAGCTCCTTTTGGGAGTAAGGTGGTTTTATCATAGTTATCTTTGCAGAGTTTAAAAGTCTTTTTGTATGATCCCCTAGTCTGAAAATAGCCAGACCCTCTTTGGTTTGATAAGCTCTGGTTCCTTCAAAAACTCCATTGCCATAATGTAAGGTGTGAGTTAAGATATGAACTTGAGCTTTATCCCACTCAACCATCTCGCCATCCATCCAGATATATTTTGCTTTCTCCATCTATTCTGTCCTTAAAAATTTTTAAAGTAGATATATTATCAAAT
>Ga0256840_1003386_pt1 | contig 12943 bp, 15 predicted proteins | sample 355202metaG_FD_185969 | JGI IMG/M metagenome (GOLD analysis project Ga0256840, IMG submission 185969) | Hydrothermal vent microbial communities from Mid Atlantic Ridge, Atlantic Ocean - 355-202 | ecosystem: Environmental > Aquatic > Marine > Hydrothermal vents | place: Atlantic Ocean: Mid...
TTTTTTGGTTATACAGACGGACTAACAGAAACAATGAACTCGGAAAACGAAGAGTTTGGGACTAAAAGAGTACAAGATATATTATATAAAAATCAAGATATTTCTCTTGGAGCGCTGCACGAAAAAATACTCAATGCTGTAGATGATTTTAGAGGGGAAAATGCTTGTTTTGATGATATTACGATGCTTTCGTGCAAAGTAAACGAGAACTAATTACTACTAACACTTATAAAAAATAAATATGGCTGACAAAAACGACTTAGATTTTACTTACACCACCATTGATAAAATTTTCCGATTGAGCATCGGAGAAATGGCAGATTATAGCGGAGCTAAATACGATGGTGACTTTTCAATGACCCTTGAGGAAGCGCAAAAAGCAAAACATAAATTCATAGCAGATAGCTTGAATATAAAAGAGGGAAGCAATGTGCTGGACATGGCATGTGGTTGGGCACCGTTTACGAGATACATTGTGAAGGAAAGAGGGGCAAAGAGCATTGGGCTTACTCTATCTCAGGGGCAGGCTGCTGCCTGTCAGAAAAATGGATTTAATGTATTGGTGCAAGATTGCCGTACTGTGAAGCCTGAAGATTTTGGAACCTTTGATGCCATTACCTGCATCGGAGGACTAGAGCATTTTTGTTCGGTAGAAGAGTGGAGACAGGGGAATCAAGAGAAAGTATATAGTGATTTTTTTAAGACACTTAATGATTTGCTGCCGAAAGGAGGACGTTTCTACATGCAAACCATGACGTTTAGTAAGAATATGCTTGATTTTGAAGACATAGATATTAATGCCAAAGAAGGCTCTGCCTCGCATGTTTTAGCTTTGATGATTAAAGAATTTCCAGGTTCATGGCTGCCATATGGCCCAGAAATGGTCATTAGAAATGCCGAACCTTATTTTAAATTAGTATCGCAGAGTAGCGGTCGGTTAGATTATATTGAGACCATTGGTAAGTGGCGCGAAATGTTTAGAAAGTTTAGCGTTAAAAAATATTTATTGTACATGTCTCTGATTCCTAAATACCTAACAGACAAAGAATTCAGACACCAAGTAGCCATATTTAAAATCAGTCCAAACCGAGTGTGCTTTGAGCAAGAAATCATGGATCATTATCGGCTAGTATTTGAGAAAGTGTAGTTCCATAAGACAATGAGTATTGAAATACAATCCAAAAAAACATCATAGACGATCAATCAGATTAAAAGGGTATGATTATTCGCAAGAAGGGTTGTATTTTGTGACAATTTGTTGTCAAGGCAGAGCATGTTTGTTTGGTGAAATAATAAACGGGAAAATGAAATTGAACGATGCAGGAAAAATGATACAAAAATGGTATTTTAAATTAGAGGAAAAATTTCCTGATGTTAAATGTCAAGAAATGATTATAATGCCCAACCATTTTCATTGCATTATCGAAAATGTTGGGACGGTAGGGACAGACCCAAGTGTCTGCCCAGAATCAGAACCCCCGACAAGGCGGGAACCCCCGACAAGGCGGGAACCCCCGACAAGGCGGAAACCCCCGACAAGGCGGAAACCCCCGACAAGGCAGTCAGATGGTACGTTTTTAGACAAACATTCGGGTTTGTTATCGGGCGAACACGGTGGTTTGATATCGGGCGAACACATGGGTTCGCCCCTACACCGGGTGGTGCAATGGTTTAAAACGATGACCACCAATGAATATATCCGTGGGGTTAAAAATATGGGATGGCAACGATTTAATGGAAAACTTTGGCAGCGAAATTATTATGAACATGTTGTGCGCAATGAAAAATCCTATCAAAATATATCAAATTATATTATTAATAACCCGTTAAATTGGGAGCAGGATAAATTTCGAAAATCATAAAAACATGAAATATGTACTTCCATAAAATGCCCAATGTAATTCAAAAATTTCACCCCAATTATACTTGGCATAAAAGTAGGGAGCAGAAGGTGTTATACATCACTTTTGATGATGGTCCAATCCCTGAGGTAACCGATTTTGTATTGGACACTTTGAAAATATATAATGCTAAAGCTACGTTTTTTTGTGTAGGAGAGAATGTTAAAAAGCATCCCCAACAGTTTAATGCCATTGTGAAAAAAAGACATGTCATTGCCAATCATACCTTTAATCATTTGAATGGGTGGGATACAGAAACAGAGAAATATATCAATAATATTTCAGCCTGTGAGAAAGAAGTGTCCTCAGTTACTAGAAAGTATAGTCAAAAAATGTTTCGCCCACCGTATGGAAGGATTAAGAAAGCACAATACGAATATTTGAAGGATGATTATGAAGTAATTATGTGGGATGTGCTGACGGGCGATTTTGACCAAAATTTGGACAAAGAAAAGTGTCTTTCTGAATCAATCAAAGCGACAAGCAACGGTTCGATTATTGTCTTTCATGATAGTATCAAAGCCAAAGAAAACATGATGTATGTATTGCCGAAATTTTTAGCGCATTTCTCTCAATTAGGCTATACCTTTGAGGTGTTATGAGCTGGATTTTTTATGGTCTTATTTTTTTAGGTGCTGCATCTTTATTGACTGAGCTTTTGTTGATTGTTTTTTGGAAGAAAAATAAACAGAAAAAACGGAGCAGCGAACTTCCTGAAGTATCGGTATTAGTGGCGGCACGGAATGAAGAAGAAAATATTGGTAGATGTCTGGACAGTTTATTGCGATTAGATTACCCGACTGATAAATTGGAAATTTTGGTAGGAAATGACGCTTCTACCGACAGTACCGAAAAGATTCTAGCAGGATATGTCGAAAAATATGAACAAATTTCGACGATTAAAATCACAGACCAGCTAGGAAGGGCAGAAGCAAAGGCAAACGTACTGGCACACTTGGCTAAGGCGGCAAACGGTGATTATTTTTTCATCACTGATGCGGATATTCAGGTTTCAAGCCAATGGATTAAGGGACTTTTGGCACATCAAAAAGATGGCGATGGAATTGTATCAGGAATTACCACTGTGACAGGGAGTGGGTGGTGGGAAAAGTTTCAAAATATTGAATGGCTCAATGCACTCGGGATGGTCAAAGTGGTGACTGATATGAAAATACCCGTAACGGCAATCGGCAATAATATGATGGTGACAAGAGCGGCATATGAGTCAACTGGTGGCTACGAAAATATAAAGTCCTCCATTGTTGAAGATTTTCAATTGACAAAGGAAGTAGTGAAGCAAGGTTATACGATTTCAAATATTGTTGATGAAGCTGTATTGGCAACCACAATGCCCCCTGATTCCTTGTTAACCTTTCTAAACCAACGAAAACGCTGGATGCAAGGTACTTTTCAGCTTCCTTTTCTCCTGATATGCATACTGTCTATTCAAGCGATGACGATTCCAATAATGATTGGTATGCTATTTTTTAATTCTAAATTAGCGGCATTGTATTTTTTGGTAAAATTTATATTTAGGGTGATTTATAATACTAAGTTGTTTCAAAGTGTGAACCAAAAGATTAATTTTGTGCGCATACTCTCGTATGAGTTTTATACAATAGTCATTACATTTTTGATGATGCTATTTTACTTATTGCCGGGAAAAATTGATTGGAAGGGAAGAAAATTCTGATGATAATTTTTAGCAAGTTATAAATGTTTGATTATTGTTTTTTGAGCTTTGATTTTCTCATTTAAAACGCATTTGATAATTGAATTGTAAGAAAAGACCAATGTATATAGACACTCACGCACATATTTATTTAAAAAACTTCAAAGACGACATTGAAGAGGTACTGCAGAAAAGCCATGATGCTGGGGTGCATAGAATTTTGATGCCGAATATTGACCATACTTCGATTGATGATATGCTGGAGTTGGAAGCCAAACATCCAGCGCAGTGCACTGCCATGATGGGGTTGCACCCATGTTCCGTCACCAAAGATTTTGAAAAGGAATTGTACATTGTGGAGGAGTGGTTGAACAAAAGGAAATTCATTGCGGTGGGAGAGATTGGAACAGATTTGTATTGGGATAAAACTTTGCTGGAAGAACAAAAAGAAGCGTTTAAAATTCAGGTGGGCTTTGCCAAGCACTATAAAATTCCGATTGCAATTCACTGCAGAGATTCATTTGATGAAACCATAGAGATGGTGGAGGTGCTGAAAGATGAAAATCTAACGGGAGTATTTCATTGCTTTACAGGGTCGGAGGAAGAGGCGAAAAGGGTGACAGACGTGGGCTTTTATTTAGGTATTGGTGGGGTGGCTACTTTTAAAAATGGAGGTATGGATAAAGTGCTTCCCGAAATTGATTTGGCACATATAGTTTTAGAGACGGATGCTCCCTATTTAACGCCCGCACCGCACCGAGGTAAGCGTAATGAACCAAATTACATCCCTATCATAGCACATAAAATTGCCGAGTATCACGGCGTTGATGCAAGTGCAGTGGCAATTGCAACTACTAGGAATGCCATTGCTTTATTTAGAATTGATAAGTGACTTTTTAGTAACTTTGGAGTTATACAGTCATAAAATAAGAAAATAAACCCTTGAAATATAAAATTGTAAAACTTAAGACGAGTAAAACAAAAAGCCCAAGTGCTTCTATTTTACTAATATACACAGGTGGCACAATAGGAATGGTCTATGACGAAGCTGGCACACTCGTGCCATTCAATTTTAGCCATATCATGGAAAGGATAAGTTATCTTAAAGGATTCGATTTGAATATTACTGTTATATCGTTTCCGAAGCCACTTGATTCGTCGAGTATAAAATTAGGACACTGGAATGACCTGGCCTATATCATTCATGAAAATTATGATAGTTATGATGGTTTTGTGATTTTACATGGTACTGATACGATGGCATATACAGCCTCGGCACTAAGCTTTATGTTGGAGGGATTGAACAAGCCTGTGATTCTAACAGGAGCACAACTACCCATTGGTGCTGCTCGCTCTGATGCCAGAGAAAACTTAATTACAGCGCTTGACATAGCTTCAAGAAAAGTGGGAGTAAAACCTATCGTTTCCGAAGTTTGCATATACTTTAGCTATATGTTGTTGAGGGGAAATAGGTCGAAAAAGGTGGAAAGCTTGAATTTTAACGCCTTTGAGTCAGAAAATTATCCTGTACTTGCTGAGGCAGGTGTTGAGATAGAATTTAATACTGCTGCCTTAAAAAAACTAAATAGGAAAGTCAAATTGCAATACAAAGAAATAAGCGATACGAATGTTGCCATCTTAAAGATTTTCCCAGGTATGACACACAGTGTTGTGGAAAGTATTTTAGGCATAAAAGGATTGAAAGGTGTTGTCATGGAAACATTTGGTTCAGGAAATACCATGACCGATAAATGGTTTCTAGGTTTGCTTAAATCTGCAATTAAAAATGGAATTATAATATTCAATGTGTCACAATGCATGGGTGGAAAAGTGATGCAAGGGCAATACAGAACCAGTAAAGGATTAGAAGAGATTGGTGTGATAAGTGGTGATGATATTACAACCGAAGCAGCGATAACAAAAATGATGTATTTGTTGAGTAATGAAAAAAATATTCAAAAAGTTAAAAAAAGACTTAGAATACCTATATCAGGAGAGATGGGTTAGGTTAAATATTTATTAATATTTCAGATAAAACTTGCATAAGGCATTTTTTATTAATTTATTTGTTTTCACAACTGAAAGAATACTCAACGGATTGTTCATAGCAGTTGTGGTTTGAAGCAAAATGCTTGTGAGTGTGAAATTAGGAGAAGTGGCCGAGTGGTCGAAGGCGCTCGCTTGGAAAGTGAGTGTGCCCCACAAGGGTACCGGGGGTTCGAATCCCTTCTTCTCCGCATAGAATTTGAATTTATTGAATTAAATTGTATAAAATTGAAACTATTTGTAACCTATAATTTTTAAAAATTGATATTATTATGAAAAAGTTAGTTAGCTTATTATTACTTGCAGGTGTTATGACGTTTAGTCAATCATCTAATGCTTTTGCGCAGGACGAAGTTTCTGTAGAACAAGCAGCGGCAGATTCAACCGCAGCAGCGGAACAAGCAGCAGAAGAAGAGAGAGTTGCTCAAGAAGAAGCAGATAAAGCAGCAGAAGAGGCAGCAGCGCTTCAAGCTGAAGCAGATGCACAAGCAAAGGCAGATGCAGAACCAAAAGGATTTCATCAAACAGTACTGAAGTACTTCATTGATGGTGGTTGGGGCTTTATGGGTATTGTACTTGTATGTCTAATTTTAGGACTAGCGATTGCTATTGAGAGAATTATTTCTCTTAATCTAGCTACTACCAATACTGATAAACTTTTAGGTGGTGTAGAAGATGCATTGGCTTCAGGTGGTGTAGAGGCTGCCAAAGATTACACGGCAGGTGTCAAAGGGCCAGTCGCTTCTATTTTCACACAAGGATTAATGAGAGCTCCTGAAGGATTAGAAATGGTTGAAAAATCAATTATCTCTTATGGTTCTGTTGAAATGGGACGTTTAGAAAAAGGATTGGTTTGGGTATCATTATTTATCTCGTTGGCGCCTATGTTAGGTTTCATGGGTACAGTATTAGGTATGATTCAAGCTTTTGATGCTATTGAAGCAGCAGGTGATATATCTCCTTCGCTAGTGGCAGGTGGTATTAAAGTGGCGTTGCTAACAACAATGGCTGGTTTGATTGTGGCTGTAATTCTACAAGTGTTTTATAACTACTTAGTAACTAAAGTGGATTCACTAGTGAATGACATGGAAGATGCATCAATCTCATTGGTAGATGTATTGACTAAGCATAACCTATCTAAATAATTTTTTAAACTTAAATATTTTAAAAAATGAGCACAGGTATTATAGAAATTTTCTTGTATGTAACCTATTTACTAGTAGGTGTAGCAGTACTGGCTGCGGTTGTTTTGCCCCTAATGAATGCGGCAGGAAACCCAAAAGCACTGATGCGCTCAGGAATGGGTATTGTTGGATTGGTCATATTGTTTTTTATTGGCTATGCGCTGTCAAGCGGAGATTTACTCCAAACCTCAATAGATAGGGGTGTAACTTCTTCAGGTCAGAAGATGATTGGAGGATTGATTATTTTAACGTATATATTAACTGTTTTGGCTGTATTGGGTATAGCCTTCGCAGGAGTAATTAAATCATTTAAATAATGAGAAATAAGAGTAAAGAACCAACGGAAATTCCAGCAGGGTCAATGGCAGATATTGCCTTCTTGCTGTTGATTTTCTTCTTGGTGACGACGACCATTGCATCTGATAAGGGGATATTGATTCAATTACCTCCGAAACCAGATCCAAATGAGCCGCCACCGGACATAAAGTTTAAGCAGAGAAATATTTTTAAAATATTAATTAACTCTCAAGATAGACTTTTGGTAGAAGATGAGCCATTGCAAGATCCTTTTAAACTAAAGGATATGGTTAAAGCTTTTGTGAGAAATAATGGTAGAGATAAGGATTTATCTGATAGCCCTAAAGACGCTATTGTATCCATAAAGTCAAATAACGGCACAAGCTATGAAATGTTTGTGACAGTTTATGATCAAGTGGAGGCTGCTTACATGGAAATGTATGGAGAAAAAGTTGGCTTGTCAGCTGATGACTTCAGGGCATTAGATTTGTCAAAGCCTGAGCAAAAAGCAATTTATAATAAAGCAAGAGAAATTGGTCCTGATGGTAAAGCTCAGTTCCCAAAACAAATTTCGATTGCCCAACCTTCAAAAATAAAAGGAAGCTGATATGTCTAAATTTAAGAAAAAGTCGAAAGCGGGAGCTAGTATTCCCATGGCAGCATTGCCTGATATTATTTTCATGTTGCTTTTCTTTTTTATGGTGACTACGGTGTTAAGAGAAACCGAATTAATGGTGGAACAGAAATTACCGCAAGCGACCCAGTTGAAGAAAATAGCAAAGAAATCTTTGGTGAGTTACATTTATATAGGTACGCCTAAAAGTGTAAAAGAATTTGGCACAGAGCCAAAAATTCAGGTAAATGATAATTTTATTAATACCAATGAAATTGTCCGATTTGTGTTGACAGAAAAAGACAAATTAGATCAATCAGAACGAGATAAAATTACCATGTCGTTGAAAGTTGACAAAGGAACAAAAATGGGAATTATCAATGAAGTTCAAGAGGAGTTAAAAGAAGCAAATGCTAGAAAAGTGCTTTATAATACCCCTAAAAGAACTGACAAGGATAATTAACAAATAATTTCAATTTTAAAAAGGCTTCCGTGACATGTTTACGGAAGCCTTTTTATGTTTAGAAGAATCGTCACTGGTTAAAACCTCATGTGCTTCACCGAATCTCCGGAGTTGATTAATTCTTTGAGTGCATCAATTCCTATCTGAATATGATCATCTACATATGATTTTGTTACACTAGTGTCGCTGTTCTCAGTCTTTACACCTTCTGGTATCATCGGATTATCAGAAACAAGTAATAAAGCACCGTGAGGAATCTCATTGACAAATCCTACAGTGAATATGGTGGCAGTTTCCATGTCAATTGCCATGGCTCTTATCTTTCTTAAATACTTCTTGAATTTTCGGTCATGCTCCCATACTCTTCTGTTGGTGGTATAAACAGTGCCAGTCCAGTAATCCTTTTCATGTTTTTTAATCATGGATGATACGGCTCTTTGCAACCGGAATGAAGGCAGTGCAGGAATTTCTGCAGGCATGTATTCATCACTAGTTCCTTCTCCTCTGATGGCAGCAATCGGCAAAATAAGATCACCTAATTTTGTTTTTTTCTTCAAACCGCCACATTTTCCTAAAAATAGCACTGCTTTTGGCTTAATTGCCGAAAGCAAATCCATAACGGTCGCAGCCATGGGGCTTCCCATTCCAAAATTGATGATAGTAATATTGTCGGAGGTTGCTGTCTGCATAGGACGGTCTCTACCAATAATTTCTACGCTAAATTTTTCAGCGAAGATTTCTACATAGCCAAAGAAATTTGTCAATAATATGTATTCACCAAATTCTTCCAGAGCAGACCCCGTATATCGTGGCAGCCAATTATCTACTATCGCCTTTTTTGTCTTCATATCTTTTATTTTAAATTTCGCAAATATAGTATTAATGTTGTTATTTTGAAAATATGTATAAACTCAATTTACCTGATTATAACTTTAAAATCACTAAGGAGGAAGGAAAAACTTTTATTTTTGATGCCTTCCGAAAAAAGAAAATTGTTCTAACTCCTGAAGAATGGGTTAGGCAGCACTTTATTAGGTACCTAGTTGATTATAAGCTATTTCCTAAATCACTGATAAAGGTAGAAAGTGGTTTGAAATACAATAAACTGCCGATGCGCTCTGATATTTTAGTATATGACCGTTCAGGAAATCCTTTGGCATTGGTGGAATGCAAGGCTTATAATATAAAGATAAACGCAGCTACTTTTGCTCAGGTATCAAAGTACAATCAAACCATTAAAGCTCCTTATATCATGTTAACCAACGGCATGCAGCACTACTGTTGCCGTATTGATTTTGAAAATGAGAAGTTTGATTATTTAAAAGCCATTCCTATTTATGAGGAGCTGCTTTAGCTATAAATACCTGTCCACCTCATGATAATCCAAATTAAAAGCATCTGAAACGCCTTTGTAAACCACATCACCTTTAATGATGTTCAAACCTAGTTTAAGTTCGTTATTTTCTTTGCATGCTTTTTTCCACCCTTTATTGGCAAGTTGAATGGCATATGGCAACGTAGCATTAGTCAAGGCCAAAGTAGAGGTATAGGGTACTGCTCCTGGCATATTGGCAACGCAGTAATGCAATACATCATCAACTACGTAAGTCGGATTTTCATGGGTTGTTGGTTTGCATGTTTCTATACAGCCACCTTGATCGACCGCTACATCTACCAATACTGTTCCAGGACGCATTAATTTGAGCATCTCTCTAGTAATTAGATGTGGCGCTTTTGCCCCTGGAATTAAAACAGCCCCTACTACCAGATCAACATTTGGTAGCATCGCACGGATATTAAACTCTGAAGACATAAAGGTGTTTACATTGGCAGGCATCACATCTTCTAGGTAACGCATCCTAGGCAAACTGATGTCCATGATGATTACGTTAGCTCCTAACCCGGCCGCCATTTTTGCGGCTTCTGTTCCTACAATTCCACCACCTAAAATCATCACCTTCGCAGGTCGTACTCCCGGTACGCCTCCTAGCAATATACCCCTGCCACCAGACGGCTTCTCTAGATATTTAGCACCTTCTTGTACCGCCATTCTTCCTGCTACTTCTGACATAGGCACTAGCAACGGAAGACTTCGATCAGGTTTTTCTACCGTTTCATATGCCAGACATATGGATTTGCTTTTAATCATAGCATCTGTCAACGGCTCATATGACGCAAAGTGAAAATAGGTAAAAACAAGCTGGTCTTCTTTGATGAGCGCATACTCCGATTGTATAGGCTCTTTCACTTTCATTATCATCTCTGCTATAGCGTAGGTTTCTTCAATAGTCGGAAGTATTTTTGCCTCTGCAAGTATATATTCTTCATCAATAAAGCCACTGCCCATTCCTGCTGTGGACTGCACAAATACCTGATGTCCTTTTTTTACCAATTCTTTTGCGCCAGAAGGGGTAAGGGCTACTCTATTTTCGTTGTTTTTAATTTCTTTGGGTACGCCTATAATCATTGTAAATGTTGTTTATGTCTATTTATAATAACTGATGACAAATGTAAATAAAAGGTATATATTATTGCTATGTGATAGCATTTTTTACCCTAATTCAGCTTTCATTTTGGTAGATTGTTATTACAGTATATATGGCTCATATTGGTTTAGTTGTTTTAGATGAAAATAGTTTATATTTTTGCCACCTACTCATTTTTATGCGCACGTGGTGGAATTGGTAGACACGCCAGGTTGAGGGCCTGGTGCCCGTTTTAGGGCGTGGAGGTTCGACTCCTCTCGTGCGCACTTATTTATCTTTAATTTTCTCATTGATATAAATCACTTAGCGCATTGATGTGCGTCATAGTTATTTGCTTTAATCTTTTATACCTTAAAGAAAAAAGATAAAGTTATGAGAAATTCAATATTTCATAGAATCGGAGATCACTACACAAGTTTGGTTGAACCTGGTCGCTTCATGGGAAGAAGTGCACTGGAAGATAGGTGGCTAGTTCCGCCCGAAGTAAAAATAAGCGAAAATGATGGCTATTACTGTATAGAAGTTTCACTTCCTGGATTTTCAAAGAAGGAAATTGATGTTAGTGTGGTAGAAAACGACTTAACAATTTATGCTGAAAAAGGAGAAGATGCAGAGGATCGAAGAGGTAAAATTACACCTAGAAAGAAAACCTTCTGCTTAGATCCTGATATCGATCAGAGAAAAATATCTGTTGAGTATGAAAATGCTATTCTGTATATTAAATTGCCATTGAAAAAAGGAGCGGTAAGCAATAAGGCAAAGATTATTAATATATCCTAATCGTTTAACGCTAAAAAAAGGTGGTGATTTATGGAGGTAATAAAGCTAACAGATAGAAATATCCAAGAGGAACATATTTGCTGTGCAATTAGTGATAAAAAGAGTGTGAATGGCTATCAAAAGAAAAAGGACTGGTTAAAAACTGAATTTAAAAACGGCTATACATTTAAGAAATTGGATGTTAGAGGGAAGGTTTTTATTGAATACGTGCCTATCGAAAATTCTTGGTTGCCACTTGATGGGAGGAATTTTATGGTAATCAATTGTTTCTGGGTGTCAGGTCAATTTAAGGGACAGGGAAACGGAAAAATACTTTTGCAGCAGTGTATGAATGATGCAAATGGGATGGACGGAATTATTGCAATTTCAAGTGATAAGAAACGTCCTTTTATGACAGATCCAAAATTTTTAAAATACCAAGGCTTTGAAATAATTGATGAAGCACCTCCATATTTTAAGCTATGGGGATTAAAGACCAATCCTGCAGCTACATTTCCACGAATAAAAGAAAGTGCGAAAGTAGGGGCTTGTCCAGACAAGGAAGGAATTACTGCTTATTACTCCAATACCTGTCCTTTTACAGAATATTACACCAACCAACTGCTCAGGGAATATGCTAAAAAGAAAGGTATACCTTTAACCATAAATCATATAAATAGCATGGCAGATGGGCATAGAATGCCTATCCCATGGATAATCAATAGTGTATTTTACAAAGGAGAACTAGTGACACTGGAAATGAAGACGGAGCGACATTTGGATAGGTTAGTATAGTCCAACCCTTGTGTGCAAATAGGTATTATTCATGAATAGCCAACAATGGAATGTTAGTATGCAATGCCATCCCCTTTGTAACACTTTTTTTTAGAAGGCGCTCGAAAAACGTGTGGTTTTTTGGTAAAAGTGTTATCAGGTCAACATTATTGGTAATAATAAATTCGCTAATGCCGCGCGTGATATTCTCATCGTCAATAAAAAAATATTCGTGCTCTAAATCCTTAAAAATATTATGCAGTTCCAGTGCTTGATCACCGACTGCAATACCCCTTTCTTTGGGATTTTCAGCACTGGCATTAAGAATGTTAATTTCTGATTTTAGCAAAGTGGCAAGTTCTCTTAATATTATCAGCTTGCTAAAATCATTGGTCTGGTCAAAATCTACTGCCAAAGCAATTTTTTTTATATTTAGTGAATTGAAATGTCTTGGTATTACCAGTACTGGCGTTAACGTCTTATGTATAAGCGTAGAGGTGGTACTACCCAAAACGTTGTCTATCATATTACCTGCGCCCTTTGTTCCCATGACCACCAAATCAATGTACTCTTCTTCTATTGTTGAAAGCACTGCATCAAGTGGTAGCGACAATACAAACCTATAGGTTACAGATATTTCATTCAGTGAAGGAAACTTGCTTGGTAATTCTTCCAGTTGCGCTCTAGCGGTGGTTTCATAATTTTTGAAAGACATTTCATCAGGTACGTGGTATTCGCTGACCAATCC
>Ga0256840_1003387_pt1 | contig 12935 bp, 9 predicted proteins | sample 355202metaG_FD_185969 | JGI IMG/M metagenome (GOLD analysis project Ga0256840, IMG submission 185969) | Hydrothermal vent microbial communities from Mid Atlantic Ridge, Atlantic Ocean - 355-202 | ecosystem: Environmental > Aquatic > Marine > Hydrothermal vents | place: Atlantic Ocean: Mid...
TCCCTTTCCTGATTGGAAGAAGTTGGGATCGGCTATAACCAAATTACCTGTTATGTTTTGGGAAGAAAAAATGTTGTTTTGGGGTGCAAAAGATAAAAAATTACGTAAAGCCACCCAAATCTTTCCAAATAGATTACGCAAAGACAAAACTACTCATCCTATTTTTATTCTCAAAAAGATTGCCAATTTTGGTTTTAAGGTTTGTCCCTGTACATCTAGCCGTCATTCAAAAGCCAAGTACATTGAGCAGGGGTGCGTTTTGGAAATTACCCACTATAAAATGGATAGAAATTCTTATCTACTGGAAGAATTTAATTTTAATCTACCACGTGAACATAATTGGAATAGAGACTTAAGATTTGGAGGCAAAGTGCCTTGCGCTTGTATCCGTAAAGATTGATTTTTAGAATGAGGTAAAATTAATTATGGATCAAAGTTGGGATGAATGGATTCAAAGCAAAGAGTGTTTTGATTTTTTGTTTTCTTATTGTGCTCCTGCCGTCCTAAGACAAGCTCAACACCTTGCCCTTTCTCGAGAAGTATGGCCGTATCACGGAGAAAACCTTACTCCAGAAACCAAAACCGAATTACTTCAAGACCTAGTAGGAGAAATGTGGAAGTTGCTCAAAGAAAACAAAAACCTTCCGGTAGAGCAATTGCTGACTTACGTGCAAAACCAAAATTGGCACGGTTTAAAATTGATTTTAGTAAGGTTGTTTATCCAAGATTACGTAGAAAAAAGACGAAATTCTAGCCCGTGGTATAAACTTTACAAATACGTCCGACAGATTATAGCTGGACTCCCAGAATTCGTTTACCTAGCTGAAAGCAACAAAAGTTTTTATGCAGCCTGTCAAGATAAGGACTTATCAAAATCACCTCCAGAATTTTGGCTAAATCAAGATTATAATCTTTGGCCGGATCCACCCTTTAGCGTGCACGACTTTAATCAAAAAAAATTTATTCAAAAAACAGCTATCTTTTTTTGGGAACAGGCTTGTCAAAAGTTAAATCAAAAGTGCTTACTGCCTATCCGGGAACTCGTGGCGTTTATTTGGGCTAAATTTAATTATTTTTATCAATTGGAAGAAACCAGAGAGGCAGAACTGAGTTCAGAACCAGAGAGAGGATCTATAGACAGGGAGGAGAGTCAAGACTTACTTCTGGACCGTCAGCTCTTGCAGAGCCAACTATCCACGTTGGCCCAGCAGCTAACTTCAAGCTGGTCAGATAAAATGTGCGTTGTTTTTTACCTCAAGCACGAGCAAGAACTTTCTTTAGGAGAGATTGCCCACCAGCTCCATTACAAAAGCGCAAGTAGCGTTAAATACGTATTGCAACAAACGTACGACTCTTTGCGTTTTTTTTGTAGTTTATGGCCAGGTTTATCTCCTCCTGACCTAGATCAAGTTTTATTTGACCTATTTTTAGAAAATATAATTTATTTTTGCAAAACCAAATATTCTGTCCATAATAAACAATAAATGGCGCCAAGAGTTGGAGGAAAAAATGAGGGGAAATTTGGACTTAAAACTTGCCTGGCAAACGGCCCTGCAAGTTCGCACTTGTCCGCCTGATTCTGTTTTTGCTGACCTGAGTGATCAAAAATTGCAAGCCCACCTTAAAATGTGTCCTTTTTGTGCCCAACGCTCCCCCCAAGTGCAAAATTTTTGGAACGATAATTTGTCCAAAACAAAACAAACCCAGTTGCCAAACGACCTTCAGCCTGGTCAAATTTGGTCAATTCAACCACACTTGGCGGGATGGGGACCTAAAGATCGCTATTACCAACCACCATTGGTTTTGGTTCTGCAAAAACAAAACAATACGGTTTTGGTAGTCCAAACCTATTGGGATAAGGCGCTAATGGGTCCAGACGATCTTGATCTGGGCAGTCTTGGTTTTGCAGAAACGTGGAATAGTTATCATCTTCAAAATAAGGACCTTAAACGGTGTGTAGGCAAAGTAAATCAAAGACAATTGGAACATATTTTAAATAAAGTAAAACAAGACTTTCAAGCAATTAATCCCAACTCAGTCCTTTATTTTTTTCGGCAGTTAGAAATAGAAGTAGGGTCTTTTTTTGCTCAAAAAAGCATAGAAGATTTGCTGCAAACAGACAGTTGGAAGCAAGCGAAACTAATTGAACTGTGCAAAAAAAAATACAACTTGGATTTATCCAGAGAGCAAGACGTCTATTATAGTTTGAGTAAGGTTAAACTTCCAATGGAAGATCAAGCTTTGGCTGCAAGCGATCAACAATACGTTGAGGGAACATATCTTTTAGACAAAAAAGACGACCTTGAACTGAGTAAGGTTTTAATGGAAATTACCTATCAAGCCATAGACCAAAAACAGATGATCATTGGAGGCAAAATCACTTCAAAACTTCCTCTGGTAGATAACGTCTATGCCTGGTGGGAAAGTGAGCAATCACCTCCTATTGTGGCGGAGCAAAGGGACTTTGAACCAGAAAATCAATTTGTGCGTCTAATTTTTAAACATAACGACCCCCAGATTTTTCAAAAGGGCAAGCTAGATTTTTTACTCGTAGGACATGAATAGAAATTGGAGGTTGACTGAGTTAGCCTGGTGGTTTGAGCGTTTTGATTTTAGAGAAAGACTTCTAGACTTTGGCCGTCCTCATCCAGGCATTTGGCCAGCGCAAGAAGAACGTTTTGCCGAATGCATCCAAAAGATTCAATTGGCTCTAAAAAAACATCCTCAATACTTGTGTTATTTTTATGGCACGTTACTTAGCAGCGCTTTATTGGACGTAAACTCCACTCCATCTTTTGTTTGGACGTGGTTAAAACGTAACGTAAATTTAAACCAGTTAGGAATTTACTTTGAACTTGAAGAGCTAACGTCTTGGAAGTGGACGTGTTTGCCCCTAATCCTGACAGGGCAAATAGAGGCTAGTTTGGTTTGGGTTCTCTTGGGAGCAGGGAATCAATCCCAAATAAGTCTTTGGCCTACGTGGGTAGAAAATAGACTGGACCCCAAGGCAAGACAGGCCATTCAAACCGCAAGCGCGCTCGTTTCTGATCTCAACTTTTTTTTCTGGCCTCAGATCTTTCCCTTTGGCCGGACTAGTTTCATCAATGGCTACTCTCTTGGTCTGCCCGTATATCTTGGTTTTAGGAGTCTGGTCAAGGATCAGCCTTTATCGCCCCGCATTATTAGCACGGGGCACATAACTCTAAGTGGCCAGATTAAAGCAATTGCCAACTTAGAGGCAAAAGTCAGTATAGCCAAACAAAAAGGAATTTCAGTTTTACTTTATCCCCATGAAAACAAATGCCCTTTAGTTTCAGATCTTACTCTAATTCCTGTAAATCACGTTACACTTGCCTGGGAAATGGCAAAAAACAACGAGCACGAACAAATAGAAATAGCGCTTAAACAGGGAGACTTACGTTGGTTTGTCAACAATTTTGATCGATTATCCTTAAAAAGTTTGTATCTTTTATTTGAACAAAAAAATTATGCGTCCAAGCTGGCAAAAGAATTTTTAACAGATCAAGAACTACTAGAGGTTTTAGTCGTTAAGGTGGAAAGACTAGCCCAAGACCCAAACTTTCCCCAAGACAAAATTAATCCCTTTTTAGACAAACTTTTTTCTTGGTCTTATCTCCAAAATCTTGGCCAAATTTATCCGGATCTAACCATAAGGGTGATTAAGCTCCAAATAAAAAGAGCAAACTTTAAAGGACAAGTGCAAGAAGCTCAGTTTTGGCAAGAAAAAAGCAAACAATTTTTGCCCTATCTTTCTTTGACTGAAGCTACCCAATACGACCTTGTCCTTTGGATAAAAAAAATAGTTGGAACGTATTACAACCGATACGAATTCGTGCCCGAGCGAATTTCGCCAATTATAAAACGTTTTTTGCCTTTGGAAAATACCTGGGAGCAAGCTATTCAAAAAAATCAGCTTTTACCAGAACCTCTTTTGGGGCAATTTTACGGCACGTTGGCTCAGTTTTTTGGTTTTTGCAAAGACTTAAAGCAGGTAGAAAAATATGCACAAAAGGCCTGCCTAGCCTTTGCTCAAGGCAAAATCACACGTTACTTAGAAGATTGGCGGCGCCAATACAATTATCTCGTCTATGCCTATTTGGATCACGCGCAAAAAGATCAAGCCCTAACCGCTTTGCAGGTTTACCTAGGCAAGAACTTATATCCTTTTGCAGGGCCAGAAACCCCTTATAAACACGCTACCTTGATCCGTTTTTTGGCAGATACCCGTTTAGATTTGTCCAATTACCTAGAAACAGCCGTATCTTTAGCCAGAGACGTCCCCCCTCAACACCCATGGCAACTATGGCTGTTAAATTTAGGAAGAATAGTTCAAGAAAACGAGTTAAAAAAACGTTTGTGGGAAAAGTCTGTAGAGATCTGTCTATCTAGCAGGTCTGAAACCATGGGCATAATGGCCTTGCTTGGATTAAGTTATCTGTACCAAAACCATTTTCAAACCTGCCTTGATTTAAAAGCCAAAACCCATGAGGTTATTACCAACTTAAAGCATTCGCGCTTAAGTCTTGAGCACTTTGCCCCTGTGCTTCAGGCCACAACCTGGCAAGGTGTTTTGGAAACCGTCTGTAAACATAGGCCAACTCTTTTTCCTTTTACGTACAGATAACAATGCTCGTTTAGTCAATGAAAAAATAAGCCGAAAAACGTATGACCAAGGGGAAAAAGGATGAAGTGTGTTGACGTTTTTAATTGGTTGGGCGATTTGCCGGTTGTAAAAGTAGGAGTGTTAGTTAGGTTAGAAACAAAACAAGCTGATTTGCCCAAATATCTTGGCTCTACCTGGCGAGGGGTAATTGGTTCTAGCCTACAGGCCTTGATTTGTCCTTTTATGCCAACTCCAAGGAGTGCCCAGTGCACGATAAAGAAATATTGCCCTTATTTTGAACTATTTGAAAAAAATAGTTCTCTTCCAGGCTTTAATAACGTTCCAAGGGCATACGTCTTTTATCCCCAAAAATACGGAGAAGATCAATTGGGGTTAGAGATAACGTTGTTTGGCTATGCTACAAAGTTCGTTCCTGCTTTGCTCAAAGCAGTAGAAAAGGCCCAAAAAACAGGTCTTGGGGCCAAGCGAGTTCCTTTTGAATTGGTAAGTGTTTTTGAGATATTGCCAGACTGTGGTTTAAATCAATTGGACTTGGATCTGGATAAGCTTAGGCTAAAAGGTCCCCATTCCCTTGTAAGTTGGTTTCGTCCTTACCACGGCCTAGACGTAGAAGTAAACTTAGTTACGCCTTTAAGATTGCGTCAAAAAGGAAAATACCTAACCCGCATAGATTGGCCGTTTTTCTTTTTAACCTTGGCCAAAAGGTTAGAAGCCTTAAACGTCTTTTTTAACGACAAGCCTCAGCTGGGCAAAGAACTTTGGTTGGAGTTAAAAGAACAATTGTCCACAGTCAAAGTTGAGCAGGAAAATTTAATCTGGACTCCCCTAAAACGCTATTCTAACCGCCAAAAACAAAAAATTCCCTTAAACGGCTTAACCGGTCGGGCCATTGTGCGTTCTTTAACCCCTTGGTGGTGGAAGTGGTGGCAACTAGCTGAGATCATTTACGTGGGTAAAGGCGCTAACATGGGGCTAGGTAAAATATCCATTCGTGAATTAAGGCCTTAATCCTTATTGTACACGCTTTGTTGACGAAGGTTATTCTTTAAGTTTTTCAGCGATTTCCTTGCCAGTCGTAAAAAATATTTTCTCTTGACTCAGATTTTCAAGTCGTATCCAAAAAACTCGTCTTATCTTTGTCCACAGGTAGTCCGTAAAACGCCGTTAATTAGTCTTGGCCCAATACTTTCTCGGCTAGATTCTTTAGTTGTAGGGCCCACTTTTTGTTTTGCTTTAAGGCCTTATCGTAACGTTGTTTTTTGTTTGGTAAGCTTTTGGCCTTATCTAGGAGATATTTACACATGTCTTGCTTTAATTTTTCGTCAGCAGTTGTTTTTATTTGTTCAAGATAGGTATTTATTTCTGCCCCAAATTTTTGGAGGTTAATATTTTGGATAAAACGCTCCAATTTTTCTTTTCGTTCTTTTTCAGGATCAACTTTGGGCTTAGGCTGAACAGGCCTAGAAGCTTGGACCGTTGTCTCGTTTTGAGTCGTCTTTTTGGGTTTAAATTTATAAAAAACGTCTTTATCCAAAAACCTTAACTCAACCCAGCCCATAGGCAAAGAGGGGATCCCGTCTTTGAGGGCAAATCTTCTGGTTTTGGGAAAGATGGGAAATAGTTTTACCTGGTTTGGAGCAATTCTTTTTTCACAGTTTCTACAATAAAATCTACCTGTGTTTCTTTGAAAATAAATACTTTTATCGCAATCAGGACAAAAAATTTTTCCAAGTCCTGCTTCTCTTCTAATCCGTTCAAGACTAGTACCTCTTAACCAATCTCCAGTCATACCCTTCCAGCCAACCCCCCAGGACATCCGCAAAATACAAGAATTTTCGTCCAGTCCTTTTATTTTTTTCTCTAAATCCTCATAAAATTCAATCACCTTGCCAAGATGAGTGGAAAACTTTTGCAAAAAATCAAGTTCTCTCTTCACCGTATCCAAGCTACACTGGTTGATTTGAGCAGTTATCTCTGGTAAACCGTTAAACTTGTATCCTTTTAAGTTTGCCAGTTTTTCTACGCTGGTCTGAAACAAAAAACGATCCAGTTTGATCTGACCATAAACTGAAACTTCTGGACAAACTGCTTCTACGTACAAACTGGTAGCTTGTCTAAAGTCTGGTATATTTTGCCGGGTGGAAAAGCTTTTCCAACCTGCCTCGGTCTCGCTTTTTAGGTTAAAAATTTTTAGTTCGTACACCCCTAGCTGTTCAAAGTCTAAAGGATTGGTATCACTTACCTGAATAGCCCGCATTCTGCTTTGTTGGGGATCGCCAAACAATTGTTTTATTTGTCGTTCTAATTCTTTATAACCAGAGTTAAGCGCGTGGTTGTTTTGAAGTGCACTGACCAAAAGATCCGTATAAATTGCTCCCTTGAGCGAACTGCCAGGCAGATAAGGTTGGCCTAGACCATTTTTAACAAATGAGCGCACTTCTTTTATATGCCTACCGTGCCCTGACCGTAAGTTACTTCCTTTTAAGGGCAAAGAGTACTTAACGATTTTTTGTATTTTGTAGGTAGAAATAAACTTTCCTAAATCAAATTCAAGGTGATTGAGTTCAGCAAAGGCCTTGGGGTTATCCTGATATAACTTCCGAAACATTGCGTCTAAATCTCTTACCTCAAAAGCAAATTTATTGACGGTAAAATCAAGATTAGATTGCAATGTATTGCCGTCACCTACGTGCAAAGGAGTAATAGGGATAAGTTCGTAGGTATAAGTTTGATTGCTCATCTTATTCTCCTGTATTTACTTGAGAAGGCAGGGCAAAGGCCCTAAAGTCCCTAGGTGCAGAATGAGATAAATTTAATTTGTTTTTTTCTCGAATATTTTGGTCCAGCAAAGGCAAAATCCTACCTTTAGGTTGGGCTGAAAAAAACGAACCTTCCGCAAAAACCATAACTGGGGGACGACCAAGGGTAGAATGCACAATCCAACCAGAACGCTCTAAGATGTTGTAAGCGCTATATTGAGTAAGATTCTTCAAGTCGTCTTCTGTGGGATCTGGATTAAACAAAGACAAAATGGTCCAGGAGTTGTTTTTGGATGGGAGGTTTAAGCAAAGTTTGGTTACGTTTTGGAGTTGAAAGTGACCAAGACCGCAATTACGATCTGCTCCAAGCCCAGTATCTCCCAAAAAAGTGATTGCTGCCTTTAATTTATCTAGCTTATCTTTTGCTACGTCGGCCAAAAAATATAAACCACATCCCGGGGCAAAAAATTGTAAGCCAAAAAAGAACAAACCACCTTCCTGCCTTAGCCCCAAGCGATCAATTTTTACCCTTTGACGTTCAGAGATAACCCAAAATTTTTCTCCTAAGTCAGCAAGTTTTTCTTTTTCTGCTTGAGAAAAAGCTATACCCTCTATTGCGTTATCCAAAATCTCTTGGCTGGTTAATTGGTTGCCGTTAAGCAAATCTTCAAACAAAGATTTAGAAATCCATTTGATTTTTTTGATTTTTTTTCTTTGCTTTACTTCTTGTTTTTCACTTTGTTCTTGTTTGGGCTTGGCCCAAACGTCCCAACAAGGCAGAGGAAACAAGAGCACGTCTTTTACGTAGGGAAAACCAGAACTGACCTGAAAAGGCAAATTTAAGAAAAATTCTTCGCTCCTTTCTTCAAAAAGCTCTGCCCAAGCCAAGGCAATGGCCGCCGAAAGGGTATCTGAATGGATAAATTCTTGCGCTGAGACCGGTTCTCCTGAACCCTTGGAATCTACGTGCAAAGCAGACTTAAAAGTCAACTTAAATACGTACATTTAAGCTCCTTGTGGTTTAAAAATATCCGGGATTTCTGTTTCAAGAGGTCTGGGTTGTTTGTTTTGTTGATAATCTTCTTTGGTTTTTTGCAAAAGAGATTTTACTGCAAATTTTATCCGTCCATATCCCCTGCTTCCATTTCCTCCCAAGTAGTCGTCTTCTAACAATTGCATACACTCCCAAAGCAGACTTAAGTATTCTTTTTGTTCATCGTTGCCGTACAAGTTGAGCACAAATTCAAAGTTAAACTTTGCTCCTGCAGGCACCCGCTCGATTTGTCTTGGCATGGCCTTGGAAGTAATTCTATCAATAACCACCTCGGTTTTGACTTCGGTAAAAGGCATATCTGTATATCTGGACTGGGCTAGTTCTTGCGCGCTCGTCTCGTCCAACATAGCATCACGAACAACTAACCGTTGGGGAACGATTTTCTCTGTACTTTTTACTTGATCTACGGCAACCCCAAAGAGTTGAGCTGCTTTGGAGGTAAAATCCGTAGCTGGCCCTGCTGATTTAAGCCGGCAACCTTGATTTAAATATTTTGCAGCTTGTTCAAGGTCAGAACAGGTTATAGGCTCTATTTTGTCTCCAGTTTTATTTTCCATTTGAATCGTCATCTCCCCTCGAGACCTTTCTAGGAGGCTGCGCATTTTTCCCCGTAAAGAAGACCCTGGAATATATGGATAATTGGTAAGAGGATCGCGAACTACAATGGAATCTGCTCCACCAATGCTCATCTCTGTAGAGCTGCCTCCAATGTGCAATCCTGTTAGAGCAGTAATCGTTCCTTGAATAAAAATTTTGGATTTAAAACTAAAAATAGCCATTAGTTACCTCCTTCTGCCTTGTGGTAGGCCAAGATAGCTTCAAAAAATTTACAAAAGTTAGGAAAACGCTCTTTTTTTTCAGCAACCAAATCAATGGCTCTGGAAAGCACGTCGCGCAAACACTTTAAACCATCAATTTTATCATGTCTGCCCGCAACATAAGCCAATTTTGGCTTTAACAAAACTAGTTCGGGGATGGGATCTTCGCTGGACTTCATCTCCAACTTTTTAACCGTGCCAAAGATGTTTCTGATTTGAGAAGTGCTTACTTTAGCACTTCCTCTTAAAAGTTCATTCCTAGCAATTTTTTCTGCGGTCTTGACCAAAAGCTGAGCATCTCCGTCTAAAATTTCTGCCAAATTAGAATCAGAATACTTTTGTTGATAATCTACATTTTGTTGGGAACCGTGTGCTCTTGGGGCCATTATCCTTCCTCCTTGCGATAAAGTAATTTTACCCAGTTTAAAGGTAGGGCCAACCAGCTAAAGACAGGCAAAACAGCCCTGTCCTGACCATTACCCAAAACCAACTCTGACCACTTTTTGATTTTGTCTTCTTTATTTTTATACCTTCTGCGCAACTGATAGGCAAAACGCCACCTCCATGGAGCGTATTCTATGTTGAGCCAACCTTCACTCAAGGAAGGAGCGTTTTGGGCGTGCAGACAATTTTGGGCCTGCATCTTCAAAAGATAAGAAATTAGACCTTTGTTTTTTTCTTCTTCTATTTCTTCGATCAATAACTCGCGAATCTCTTCGACCAATTCAAAGTCCTCCCAGACAATAGCCGTATCCACAAAACAAAAACCGGACTTTTTAATATCCTCTAATGGACTGCTTTGTTTTTTTTGCAAATATTTTTCCCAATTTTTTCTACACGTTTTGGCCCTCTCTTCAGCTTCACCAGCCAAGATTGCTCCTTTATAAATAGGATACTTGCCAGGAATAAGAGTTACTCCGCCAGAAATAGACATATCAGGATTAAAACAACAAAACCTTGCAAATTCGTCTTTGATCCTTTTGGCCAAACGAATAAGTTGATCCCACGATCCAATAATAAACAAATCATCTCCACCTGCGTACATAATTTGAGAACGGTCAAATTGCTTATCTTCTAAGATAATATTTAGATATCCAGAAAAAAAGCAATTTAACTGTCTAGACAAAGTAGCCATCCGCGAAATTGAAGCCATAGACCTGCGTTCTACCTGTTTATTTTGCCCTTCGACTTTGCCCCAACCTTTTGCTTGTCTTTTAGCAAACTTAAGCCCACTTATAAAAACTAGGCCCAGGTTATCTACGTCCATGCGCAGAATCCCAAGTCTCTTTATCCCTTCTGAGTTTCTAGCGTAGTCGTCAAAAGTCCACTCTTCCCAAGCGTTTTTTAAGTAATGTTTAGATTTCCAACGCCCAAGATACATAAAAGAAAATCCGCATCTGGGTAAACTGAGCTGCCTAAAGTTGGTAAAAACGTCTTGAGTCAAGAATACCCAGTTGGCGTCTAAAGATCCCATGTTTTGAGCCAACTTATCCGCTTCTGATTGCTCCAAAAGATAGAGGCTTGGATTTGGGCCAAAGTTAAAGTCTAAGACAGGCTTTAACTTGGTATTAAAATTGGTTTTATCCCAAACCGTCAATACCACGCTTGCTTTTGATAGTTTTTTCCCTAAGTTTTCCAATTGGTTACAAGTGTGACATTTGTTGTTTTTAACCTCTTCTCGCGCTCCACAGACTGAGCAGCTTTGGGTAGGATTAAACTCCGTCCTTGGTTGGAAAAACTCAGGAGTCAACTGCTCTTTAAATTTGATCTTGCGATCTTTTTCCAAGTCTTTGGCGCATTGGGACCAGGCTGTATCCATCTTGCCAAGTTCAAACATCTCATCGTTCACCTCACATAGACCAATACCGAGAAAGACTTGTCCAGCGAACTTCTTGATTAGCCAATCATTGATGGACCTGCGGGCAGAGATAAGTTTTTCTTTGAGTATAGCCGGAATCAGCAGATAAAACTTGCCACCTGAACTGTAAAGCAAAGCTACTTTATTTAATCCTAATTCACGCAATAGAAATTCCGCGCAAAGTTGACAAAAGTATTGAACGTAAAAGGATCTGGCTCTAAGATGCTTGGCTGCTCCTTTATTGGTAAGATTGTAAATAAACTTTTGAATGCCTGAAAAATCTCCACAGACCAATAGCCAATAATTTTTATTTTCTTCAACGTCTGCATCCTGAGTATCATTATAAAAATAAAGTGCTTGAGCAATAGCTGCCGTGGTGCGCAAATGATCAAATAAACTAATGTCAGGATGTCTTAAATTGGTAGCAGAGGGAATGTTGACAGTATAGATCTCCAAAAGAGTAAGTAAGGAAACAATTAAATCTTCTAAGGGCAAATCAGGTTGGGTCTTGGCAAGATGTTTTACGTCCTCCAACAATCCATTGGCAATTTTCTCGTAATTAGCTGTTAAAGGATCTTTGGCCAGTAAATGGGACCAAGAAGCAGGGTCCTTAACCTCATTTCCTGCCTCTTCTTGCCAGTCATCTAATACTATTCCCTTTTGAGAAAATTCCTGGGCTTGCAAAGGAAAAATATTTTTTAAGTCCAGCTTGGTTAAGGGATAACGATAAGAGGTGTAGAGTTTTTGATTTGAGCTTAAATAAACCCTTTCCAAAACAGGTTCTAAAAGAGTTCGAAGGTGAATTTTTTGGGTATAAAAACTTCCCTCTTCTCTCTCCTCAGCAGAAAGACGATCTGCTCTGCTAATAATTTTCGTCTCAAAATCCTGATTATTTAAGTGATGACAACTTGCCCAATCTAACCAGTCAGGCTTGGAAACCTTATCTTTTAAACAACTAAAACTGTTGTGGAGAAGTTCACAAAATTTTTTCGTGTAGGCACAGTGAAGGTGGCTATAATAACCATTCCTGGGGGGACAAACCGCAAGATAAAAAGGGTCGTTTTTTATTTCAGGAAAACTATCTGCCCGTTCAAAGAGTTTGCCAATGTCGTGGAGTAAACCGGCCAAAACCAGGAGATTTAGTTTTTCTTTGTCCATTATCACTCCTTATTTTTTTGACGCGCTTGCAAAAACTTTGTTTTTCCCTGTTCAGTTTAACATCCTAAAAACAGACGTTCAATTATTTAAACAAGTTATAAACCTGCTCGTTGAGAAAAAATGCAAATTTTTGTTTTTTGCAGTTAGATCTTTTTGGGGAGTATTTTTTCTAATTTTTTGACAAAATTGACCAGTCGGTTTTTAAAAACTTCTGGCTTGATTTCGCCAAATCCGTGGTTAATGTTGTTGCGCAACTCGCCTATTTGTTTTAAAAGTTCTAGTAAGTTTTCAAAGTTATTGTGGATGTATTCAACTTTTTGAGGATATTCTTTAGCCGGACTTTGCCATTCACTTTTGTCCAATTTTATTACTTTGGGAATTTGAGGTATTAACCTTCTATCAGGATCCTTTTTTTTCCAGTCAAGACCACTTTGCATACAAAGATAAGAGATCAAATTTTCCTGCAACAAAGTATAACCCTGCTGAATCAAGTCGTGCTTTATGCACCAGCTTACCACTCCAAAGCCACGTTTTATTTCTTCTGGAATATCATACTCTTCCCAGGCAAAAAATAGTTTTATTTTTTGCTCAAGCAAGTCCATTAGATGAACAAAAGGGGCTGGCAAGTGTTCTTGATGTTTGC
>Ga0256840_1003388_pt1 | contig 12934 bp, 9 predicted proteins | sample 355202metaG_FD_185969 | JGI IMG/M metagenome (GOLD analysis project Ga0256840, IMG submission 185969) | Hydrothermal vent microbial communities from Mid Atlantic Ridge, Atlantic Ocean - 355-202 | ecosystem: Environmental > Aquatic > Marine > Hydrothermal vents | place: Atlantic Ocean: Mid...
ATAATAGTTGACATATAACAGGTTGTCCAGATAATTTTTTATTTTTACTCATGATGTTGAAGTGTTCTAACTCCAAACATCGCAAAACAATAGCGAGGTAGCAATACCTTGCTATTGTATTTTTTTGTCGGATGACAGTAGTTTATAACCGTGCCTTGGCTTGAAAATTACAGAAACCAACTAAAAACCAGGTTTTATCACCATTCAACCAAAATACAGGCACAATTAAAATTACTGAATTTCTCTTTCCTACTAAGAAATTTAGTAATTTTGATAGAATCACTATCAATAAACGTGGTTTTTTGACAGCCAGCCATTGGCAACTATTAACACAAAAACGAAAAATTTAAAAAGTAAAGTGATCGTAATGCTAGCGATGATTCAGGTATCGGAAGAGCATTAGCCATGGAGTACCTTTATCAAATTGCACCAGTTGCAGGTTGTAACATAATTAACAACAAAGTAAAACCGCATAGAGACGAATATAAAAAGAATAATTTATGATAAAAAAAATCTTTGTTGCCATTATCGTACTGTTAATACTTGGCACAATTTTACTTTTTGCAACAGGAAATGAATATATTTTTAAAGCTGGATGGCTCACGTATTTGCAAGGTAAAATTACTGCGAACATAGATGACTACAAAGATTTTGATACCAGAATTATTGAAACAAGCGCAACTCCCCAATTATGGGAATATCATGAAAATTTCAATAAAATACCACTCACCAATATTCTCAAAAATAAATTGGATGAATTAAATTCTTCAGGGTTTTTAATTGTTAAAGATGGGAAAATAATTACAGAAAAATATTTTGGCAATTACGCTGATTCCAGTTTGACCAATTCATTTTCTGTCGCTAAAACATTTGCAACAATGCTTTTAGGTAAGGCGATAGAAGATGGTTATATAAAAAGTTTAGAACAAGCCATCACCGATTTTTTGCCCGAATACAACAATGATGCTTTAGCTAAAACCTGCACAATTGGTGATTTATCATCCATGACAGCAGGTTATAATTGGAATGAAGAATATTATTTGCCACTAAACGAAACAACTAAATCTTATTACGGCAAAAATCTGGAAAATCAATTATTAAAAATTGATTTCAATAGTACTTCTGGAGAAAGATTCGAGTACAAATCCGGTTCCACAGGATTACTAGCCATAATTCTTACAAGAGCTACTGGACAAACTTTGGCTGAATATTTATCTAAAAGTTTTTGGAAACCATTAGGCATGGAAGCTTCTGCTCCTTGGGCTTTGGACAACGAAAACGGTTTGGAAAAAGCATTTTGTTGTGTGTCAGCACGATTGCGTGATTTTGCTAAAATGGGGCAGCTACTTTTGCAAAACGGAAAATGGAAAGGAAAGCAATTATTAGATTCAACATTTGTAGCTAAAATGACGCATCCAAATACGCTAAATGGAAAAATAAAACATCCAATTTATGGCTACGGTACTTGGACAGATTATAGCTATAAACCACCATTCTATTCAATGGTTGGTTTTTTAGGACAACGAGTAATCTGTATTCCTTCTGAAAACATGATCGTTGTTAGGACTGGGAATAAATGTGATAAAAGAAATAAAAAGGGAGTGATTCCAGGTGTAGAAACTTATATTTGGGTAGATCAAGCTTTGAAGATGATAAAAAATTAATACAATACTCTAAAAGATTTTCGAAAATATGAAATTAGAAATATTAGAAAATAATCCTAAAATATTAAAATCTGAGAAGCCATTTTTGTTTTTACATGGGATGTATCATGGTGCTTGGTATTATAACAAGAATTTTTTGCCCTACTTAGAAAAACAAGGGTATAAAGCGTATGCATTGAGTTTTTCTAATCATGGCAATAGTGTAAAAAGAAAAAATATCAATTTTTTAACCATAAATCAATACGTTGCAGATGTAAAAGAAGCCATTCAATATATCAGAAAAGAACCTTGTTTGGTTGGGCATTCTATGGGCGGCTATGTGATTCAAAAGTATTTGGAAACTAATGAAAATGAATCAAATGTATTACTAGCTTCGGTTCCGCCTTTTGGGAATTGGGGAACAACATTTAATGTGCTCAAAAAATTTCCATTAAGTTTCCTAAAGGCAAATTTACTGCTTAATCTCAAAACATTGGTAATGAATAAGAAACTGTATTTGAACTTAATGTTTTCAAATACTCAAGCCTTCGATGATGTAGAAGAATACTACAATATGCTTGACAATGAATCGTTTGGTGCCTATTTTGGAATGCTTGGATTTAACTTGATAAAACCTAAAAAAATAAAATCAAAAATCATAGTTATGGGTGGAGAGATAGACAATGCCATAGTTGTAAAAGAAGTCAATCAAACAGCTAAAATATATAATACTAAACCCATTATTTTTGAAGGAATTTGCCATGATATGATGTTAGATAAACAATGGCAAAAAGTCATAGATACAATTATTGATAACACAATGAAAAATACTAATAATTAAAATGAACAGTTACAAAATAATTGTTATTGGAAGTGGTTTTGGTGGTCAATGTGCTGCTATTAATTTATTGAAAAAAGGTATCAACGATTTCTGTATTCTTGAAAGACGTAATTTTATGGGCGGTACTTGGTGTCAAAATTCTTATCCAGGAGCTGCGGTTGATGTACAATCACCATTATATTCATTTTCTTTTGAGCCTTATGATTGGTCACAAATGTTTGCAGCCCAAGGTGAACTGGAGGAGTACACAAATTATGTTATTGATAAATACAAACTTCGAGAAAAAACTTTCCTAAACACCAATGTAGAAAAATTGGAATGGTTGGAAGATGAAAATAAATGGCTGATACACACAGATAATGAAGCCTTTAAATCGCAATTTGTCATCAACTCATCAGGCCCTTTGAGTACGCCATTTTACCCCAATTTTAAGGGAAAAGATAGCTTTAAAGGAGAGACTTTTCATACCAACAATTGGAATCATAATTTTAAGTTAAAAGGAAAAAAAGTAGCCGTAATAGGTAGTGGTGCGAGTGCTGCTCAAGTAATTCCTGCCATAGTCGATGAGGTAAAAGAATTGAATGTTTTTCAAAGAACGCCACATTGGGTAATGCACCGTCCAGATAAAATCTTCACAAAATTTCAAAGAAAACTTTTGAGAAGAAGATGGATGTATAACTTGGTAAGATATTACACCTATTGGTCATTGGAAAGCAGAGTAATCGCCTTTAAATATTCTGATTTTTTACTAAAAATATTTGCAAAAAATAAAGCAGTAAAACACATAAAAAAGTCATTAAAAAATAGAAAAGACTTAATTGAGAAAGTAACACCAAATTATACCATTGGTTGCAAGAGAATAATTTTATCAAATACACTATATCCCGCTTTTGCTAAGAAAAATGCCAATCTATTTACCAGAGAAGAACAGATAGCAGAGATTACCGAAACGGGAATCATTACTACAAAAGGGACAAAAGTAGATTTAGATTTAATCGTTTATGCCACGGGTTATGATGCCACAGATGGCGTTATTTCTTATCCAATAATTGGAAAAAATAATATGCCCGTTGGATCATTTTGGTCCGAATTTCCAAGAGCCTATTTAGGAACTACATTACCAAACTTTCCAAACTTATTTGTTTTAACTGGTCCCAATACTGGGATTGGGCATACTTCTGCAATTTTTGTAATAGAAGCACAAATGCATTATATTTTGGATAGTCTAAATGCTATTGAAAAGAATAATGCACAAGCAATAGAAGTAACTGAAAAAGCAGAAGACAAATACACCACTTTTATACATTCTGAAATGGAAAAAACGGTTTGGAAAAGAGGAAATTGCAATAGTTGGTATCAAAGTAAAAGTGGACATGTAATTGCCATGTTTCCAGGTTTTACTTTTACCTATTTGAAAATGGCAAAAAATTTTAAAATAAAAGATCATAGTTTAATAAAATGAAAAATTTTAAAAATAAAATAGTTGTAGTAACAGGAGCTGGTTCAGGAATGGGCAAGGAATATGCTTTTCAATTTGCCAAATTAGGAGCTAAACTTGCGTTAAATGATTACAACAAAACTTCTTTAGAACAAGTTAAAACAGAATTAAATAATCAAGGTTTTAAAGACGTAATCATTGATGATTTTGATGTTTCCAACAAAGAGAGCATGTATGCTTTTGCTGATAAGGTGAAAAAAGCATTTGGCAATGCACATATAATAATTAATAATGCAGGCATTGAAGGGGCAACAGAAAAATTTATGGACATAAAAGATGATGATTTTGAAAGATTGATAAATATCAATTTTTACGGTGTTGTTTATGGAAGCAGAGCATTTTTGCCACAGCTTGTTGCGAATAATGAAGGAGCATTAGTCAATATTTCCAGTATTTTTGGCTTGCATGGTATGCCTACACAATCAGATTATTGTGCAAGTAAATTCGCAGTCAGAGGATTTACAGAATCTTTGATGGTTGAGTTTTATGAAAGTCCAATTCAAATTCACATTGTTCATCCTGGGGGGATAAATACCAATATCGCACAGCATGAATTAAGTGCTCAATTTGCTGAAAACTATCTAACTACAACTCCCGAATCAATCGTGAAATACGTAATCAAAGGAATTAAAAGAAATCAATTAAAAATGGTTTATGGTCAAGATTCATTAAGAGTTCGATTGGCTGCAAACTTCTTGCCTAAGCGGTTTTCTACTGCATTAATTAATTATGAAATGAAAAAGAGATTAGATTATTGAATGCATTACTACAAACAATTGTTTTTCAGCAAATCAGTTTATCCTATCTAATACAATGAAAAAAACGTACGATTATATCATTATTGGCTCGGGGTTTGGGGGCTCAGTTTCAGCATTGCGATTAGCAGAAAAAGGATATACTGTTTTAGTAATAGAAAAAGGCAAATGGTACAAAGCAAAAGATTTTCCAAAAACCAATTGGGATTTAAGAAAATGGATTTGGTTACCTATGTTTAAGTTTTTTGGAATCATGAAAATGACCTATTATAGGCATTTAGCAATATTAAGCGGAGTTGGAGTTGGCGGTGGTTCTTTAGTATATGCAAATACGCTACCCAAACCAAAATCTAAATTTTTTGAATCGGGTTCTTGGGCAGAACTGGAAAATTGGGAAAAGGTATTAAACCCTTTTTACAAAACAGCTTTAAAAATGTTGGGTGCAGAAAAAAATACAAAATTTTTTGATGCTGATAACACTTTAAAGGAAGTAGCTAAAAATAATGAATTAGAAAATAAATTTGGTACTACAAACGTTGCAGTGTTTTTTGGGGATAAAAAAAATCAAAAAAACAAAGATCCATATTTCGAAGGAAAAGGTCCCGAACGAGTTTCTTGTAATTACTGTGGGAAATGTATGACTGGTTGCCCAAATAATTCAAAAAACACATTAGATAAAAATTATTTGTACTTAGCACAACAATTAGGGGTGGAGATTCTTGCAGAAAATGAAGTAATTGATGTTTTGCCTATTTCAAATAACACCTATGAAATAACGTATAAAAAATCAACCAAGTATTTTGCTAAAACACAAAAAGTGCAATCAAAAGGAGTTGTTTTTGCAGGAGGGGTATTAGGGACAGTTTCATTAATGTTAAAATTGAAAGAAACATCCTTGCCAAATTTAAGCAATATGGTAGGCAAAGATGTTCGATCAAACAATGAGGCTCTTATTATAATTGCAACAACAGACAAAACCAAAGATTTTACTAAAGGAGTTGCAATAGCTTCAATTTTGGATTTGGATAAAAATACTCATGTAGAGCCTGTTAGGTATGGCAGAGGTTCTGGATTTTGGCGAACATTATTGATGCCAAGCATTAAAGAGCCTAATTTTATGTTAAGGATTATCAAACTTGTTTTTACAGTAATAAGAAACCCTATTAGCTGGTTAAAAATATTTGTAGTTAAAGATTTTGCGAAACAATCTACTGTTTTGTTATTTATGCAAAATTTAGATAGCACTTTGCGATTTAAGAGATCTTGGTTTCGTATGAGTTCACACATTTTAAAAGGAAAAGCACCTACAGCATTTATTCCAGAGGCTCATAAAATTGCCAATGAATTTGCTAAAAAAGTAAATGGGAAAGCCATGAGTATTTTTTCTGAAACATTAACAGGCATTCCTTCAACTGCACATATTTTAGGTGGTTGTGTCATGGGAAAAAACAAAAGTATTGGTGTAATAGATAAGTTTAATAAGGTTTATGGATACGACAAAATATATGTTTGTGATGGCTCTATGATTTCTGCAAATCCAGGTGTTAACCCATCCTTGAGTATTACAGCAATAAGTGAGCGAGCGATGAGTTTTATAAAAGAGAAAGAATAAGTTGATTTAAATTGCTTGTCGCATTTGTACCTTCGAACAAGAAAATAAAGTGCCGTGGAAAGTTTATCAGAATTAAATTAGAGATTTATTTTCATTAAGGCATGAAAAATTTCTAAATAAATATTCAGAATTATTTAAAAAAATTGCAAAAATTATCATAACAGTTGCCAATCAAGCAGACGGCAGACAGCCTAATTAACGGCCAGTGCGTCTCACACACCACTCCCGAAAGCTTTCGTGATACGGACTCCATATACGGCGGCGCACTGAATTTGGGGTCGAATTTTTGGGTAGTAATCGAGCAATGAAAGATACCTTTTCGTCGTAAGCGGAACAAAATGATTGTCGTTTTTAACATAGGCATTTGCTCCAGAACACTATTCCCCCATCAACTTCCCCAAAACAGTAATCGCAGCATCAGCAATCACAGTACCTGGCCCAAAGATGGCAGCAACACCAGCATTATATAAAAAATCGTAATCATTGGGCGGAATTACCCCACCTACGGTCACCATGATGTCTTCTCTGCCTATATGATTTAGCGCAGCAATTAACTGAGGAATTAATGTTTTATGACCGGCTGCCAAACTTGAAGCGCCAATCACATGCACGTCATTTTCTGCCGCCTGCATCGCTACTTCCTCAGGGGTTTGAAACAACGGGCCGATGTCCACATCAAAACCCAAATCTGCAAAACCCGTGGCAATTACTTTTGCCCCGCGATCATGACCATCTTGCCCCATTTTAGCAACCATAATTCGTGGTCTTCTGCCTTCCAGCTTGGCAAACTTATCTGCTAATGCTTGTGCTTCCATAAATCTTTTATTTCCTTTTGTCTCTGCAGCATACACCCCTGATATGGAGCGAACTGTTGCTTTATGCCTCCCAAATACCTTTTCCATTGCTGAGGATATTTCACCTACGGTGGCTTTGTTCCTTGCCGCAGCTATGGCTAATGTCAATAAATTTCCTTCACCTGTTTTAGCGCATGCCGTTAGTAAATTTAAAGCGGTTTGCACTTCTTCTTCATTGCGCTCCGCCTTTAGGTTTTTCAGTTTTTCTAGCTGAATATTTCTTACGGTTTCATTGTCCACCTCCAATAATTCCATTTCCGTTTCGTCGGTCGTTTGATATTTATTAACGCCTACAATGGTGTCTTTCCCTGCGTCGATTCGTGCTTGTTTTCTTGCAGCCGCCTCTTCGATTCGCATCTTTGGCAAACCTGTTTCTATTGCTTTTGTCATGCCACCTAGCGCCTTCACTTCCTCAATCAATGCCCATGCTCTTTGTGCCAATTGATGTGTTAAATACTCTACATAATACGAGCCCCCCCATGGGTCAACAACATTGGTAATACTCGTTTCTTTTTGTAAAAATAGTTGCGTGTCTCTGGCGATTTTTGCTGAAAAATCCGTCGGCAAGGCAATCGCTTCATCAAGCGCATTGGTGTGTAAAGACTGTGTGCCTCCTAATACGGCAGACATTGCCTCCACACATGTTCGAGTGACGTTATTGTAAGGGTCTTGTGCCGTTAAGCTCCAGCCAGAGGTTTGACAATGTGTTCGCAAAGCCATTGACTTTGGGTTTTTTGGGTTGTGCTTTTTGATAATTTTAGCCCACAACAATCGCCCTGCTCGCAGCTTGGCAATTTCCATAAAGTGGTTCATGCCAATGCCCCAAAAGAAAGACAGTCTAGGCGCAAAATCATCTATGCTCAAACCTGTTTTGATGCCTGTTTTGATGTATTCCATTCCATCTGCTAATGTATAGGCAAGCTCAATATCTGCCGAGGCTCCAGCCTCCTGCATATGGTAACCACTAATGCTGATGGAGTTAAATTTTGGCATATGCTTAGAGGTGTATTTGAAAATATCCGCAATGATACGCATAGACGCTGCCGGCGGATAAATATAGGTATTACGCACCATAAACTCCTTTAGCACATCATTTTGAATGGTACCACTCAGTTGTTCGGGCATCACCCCTTGCTCTTCGGCGGCAACAATATACAATGCCATAATGGGGATGACTGCCCCGTTCATGGTCATGGAAACAGACATTTTGTCAAGGGGAATTTGATCAAAAAGAATGCGCATATCCAAAATAGAATCAATCGCCACGCCTGCCTTTCCTACATCGCCAATGACCCTTGGGTGGTCGGAATCATACCCTCTGTGTGTTGGCAAATCGAATGCAATTGATAAGCCTTTTTGCCCTGCTGCCAAATTTCTTCTGTAAAAGGCATTTGATTTTTCCGCCGTTGAAAATCCCGCATACTGACGGATGGTCCAAGGGCGTTTCACATACATTGTGCTGTACGGCCCGCGTAAATACGGTGCGATGCCTGCCACAAAATCTAAGTGATTAAATGCATCCGTGTCGGTTTTCTCAAAGGCAGGTTTCACTTCAATTTTTTCTGCTGTTTGCCAGTTTTTATGGGTGTTGTTGTCTCCTTTTTTGCTGCTTTTTTCAGCAACAATATCCGTGTAATCAATTTCCGCCAGACGCGTATTTGTTGTATTTAATTTCCTTAATTCACTCCATGCATTTCGGACTAACTTATCAGTTAGCACCTCAATATAATAAGAACCTGCTGCGGGGTCAGTCACTTTGTCTAAATACGATTCTTCTTTGAGAATATTAGAAACATTTCTAGCAATTCTATTTGAAAAAGTCTTTGTTGCTTCATGGGGTTTCACACAAAGCGAGTCACAGCCTCCAATAATTGCCGCCATCGCCTGTGTGGTATTGCTGAGCATGTTGTGATTGGCATGTCCTTTATCTTTTGACAGTATTGAGGTGCAGTGAACCTTCACTTCGCCAGGTGCAAAATTCTTCACTTGATATGCTTTTACCACCTGATAAAAAAGAATTCTCAACGCTCGCAGTTTGGCAATTTCCATAAAATAGTTATTGCCAACAGTTAATTCAAAAAGGATGTTTTCTACAATTACTTCCGTCGGAATCTCTAAAGTCAGCAAGTTTTCAAAATAGGTGATTGCTGTATTTACAATTTCCACTAATTCGTGAACAACACCCTTAGAGCTATTAGCACCTATGGATAATGCCTGAAAATTAGGGTGGCTTTCTGTCAAACTAATTATGCTATGTATCAGGTCATAATTTTTTTCTGCTCCTTCTATTCTTAAAAATCCCTGAGCAATTTTATGCTTTTCTAAAAACCTGATTGCCGCTCTGTTACTGTTGGCAAATACAAAACCAATATAACAATGTTCAAAAAGAATATCTTTTAGCAAGCTATTAAAATCTATTTTTTCTATTCGAGTCAGGTTAAAAATAATTCCTTCTGCTCCACTATTTAATACTTCCAACGCGCTAGTATTAGCCGTATTTTCATTTTCAACAATAACTTCTTGATAATTAATCCATTTACGGGAGGCATATGTGGCGTCACTTCTGTTGGCAAAATTATTTTGATATTGTTTTAAATAATCAAGCCCCTCCAAATCATCCTGCGTGTAAAAAGGTGCAAGTTTTATCCCTTCTGCCTCCCAAGAAAGCGATTCAAATTCCTCTCCCTTCAAATCTGCTTTCACCTTTTCGACCCAAGTACTTTGGTCCACTGCGTTAAAGTCTTCAAACAAATTTGTGTTATCTTCTTTCATTCTATTGGTAAAAATAAACTTTTGACACATGCTTTTCTAAATAACTGCCTCAAAAAAGATAATGTTTCTATCATAAATAATTCCTATCTTGTGCCAGAATATGGAGAAACACTTATCCGAATTGCACTTAGACTTCTCTGATGACAGCCTTTTGGCAATGAATCTGGCATTGGCATTTATCATGTTTGGGGTTTCCCTTTCGCTGAAAAAGGAGAGTTTCAAAGAGTTGAGCGTAAATCCAAAAGCGGTGTTAACAGGCATGACTGCACAGTTTTTATTGCTCCCTGCCGCTACTTTTCTATTGATTTGGTTTCTTGAGCCATTGCCAGGGTTGGCACTAGGCATGTTGTTAGTGGCTTCCTGTCCTGGGGGGAATGTGTCCAATTTTTTTTCTTATGTAGCCAAAGGAAACCTCGCATTATCAGTCACGCTAACTGCAATTGCAACACTGCTGGCAGTCGTCTTGATGCCTCTTAATTTTAAATTCTGGAGTGGATTACTTCCTGAGACGCCTGATTCCATCATTAATATTGGGTTGGATTTTTTTAAAATGGCTAAATCCGTTTTCTTAATTTTGGTGTTGCCACTCATCGCTGGAATATTATTTGCACAGAAATTCCCAAAGCTGACATTGAAAATTAACAAACCCGTTAAAATTATTTCTTTTTTGATTTTAGTTGCTTTCATCGTCGTAGCATTTTCCAACAATATCGAAATATTTCGGGAGTACATCCACTATGTCATTTACCTGGTGTTAATCCACAACGTGATGGCTATTTTACTTGGCTACTATTTTGCAAAAGCTTTGGGGAACTCGGAGGCTGATTGTAAGGCAATCTCCTTAGAAACAGGGATTCAAAATTCAGGGTTAGGGCTCGTTATTATTTTTACCTTTTTTGGTGGCAACGGTCCCATGTCATTAATTGCAGGATGGTGGGGAATATGGGATATTTTTACTGGGCTTTTAATTGCCAATATTTTTGCCAATCAGCATAAGATTCTTGCGCCTATAAAAGCAATTTTCAAACGATGAACAAACTTTTTTCACTTGTTTTTTATTGGGTATTAAAAAAGTACGCTTCCTTAGCACTTCATGTTTACTTTAAAAAAGTACAAGTTGTTGGTAAAGAAAATGTGCCTAAAAATGCCCCTATTATTTTAGCGGCAAATCATCAAAATGCTTTTTTGGATGCCATGTTAATAGCTTCCTTTCTTGGTAGGAAGCCGTACTTTTTGACACAAGCAGGCGTATTTAAAAACAAACTCTCCAACCGATTTTTGAGAATCTTAAATATGATGCCTATCTATCGGTTTAGGGATGGTATGGGAAATATGAAAAAAAATGATCAGGTACTGGAAACATGCAAAAATCTGCTACTCGACAATCAGGCAATATTAATTTTTCCCGAAGGAAATCATGACCTGCGCTGGACGCTGCGCCCACTTCAAAAAGGCATTACTAGAATGCTTTTCGCCGCCGAACATGAAAGGGGTTTTGAGCTGGGTAGCAAGGTGGTTCCCGTTGGGATTCAGTATGAGAAGCATACTGAATTTAGAAGCAGGGTCTTGTTGACTGTCGGAAACCCTATTGCGACAGGTGATTACAAAGAAGATTATTTAACGGATGAAAAAGTTGCCACAAAAAATTTATTGGCGAGATTAAAGTCGAGCATTCAACCAATGATTGTTGATGTGCAGCCTGCAGAAACTTATCACGAAACTGTCAACCGCTGGCAAGACAATCGAATCGTTCATGATGATTTAAAAGTACAACTAAGAGAAGACCAAAAACTTGTAGCTGCTATAAAAAATGGAGACTCCCTCGTGAAGAAAAAAGCGGAAATATCTCTCTCGATTTTTTCGAGGATTGTAAAATTTGTTTTGTTTCCTATTACTTTTTACGCTTGGTTAAATCATATTATTCCAATTTATACAATCAAATATACCCTGAAAAAACTCATAGAAGATCAAGCCTTTGTTGGTTCGTTGAAACTCGCTATCGGCATGTTTTTAACGCCTCCAGTTTATCTTTTCCAAACGTGGGTCTTCTACCTATTCACAGGAAATGCGATGTATATTTTATTGTATTTTATTTCGTTGCCTTTGATAGGGTTACTATATCTTTTTATTTATAGACGTTGAGTGCCTTATTATTTCAAAACAAACCCTACCTTAAACCCTAAAGAAAAAGTCGCGGCTGTAAAATTCTCGAACTCCTTTCTCCGCAACCCTCTATTTTCTGCCCTTAATATTAACACTCTTTTCTCTGATTCAGAGGGGCCTATAATTTTGAAAGCATGCGTTTTATACCCTAAACCAAAGTAATAATCGATTACAATGCTCTCTTTGTATATTCGCTGCACACCAAATTTAAAAAGGAGTCCAACCAGATTCTCCCTTAAGTCGTAATCCACTCTTTTAAAATATTCGCACCCAGCACCACAGTCCAACCTAAGTGTTTTCTCTTTTTCAGTGATTACATGCCCAAACATAATCTTTGGCGCTATATAAATTCCCTTCTTACTAAATGCTTTAAAATCAAGATAATGCCTCAATTCACTGTGAAGTTGAAAGCCTGTATATTTATCGCTAATAGGGTCGATATTTAAGCTGCTCCCATCAAGGTTTGTCAAATAATCAATTTGGTGCTCTAAATATAATGTGGGCTTTAAGCGGTGCTCTAGCGAAAAAGAAATAGCGCTAAAATGCCTAAAGGGAGAAAACAAATCCATTTTTAGGATTGCCTTTGGTGGTGATGTTGGCGCTCTGTAATATAAGGTATCACTGAAATATTGCGCATTAGCAGTAAAGGAAGTAAGCACAAATACACTGATTACCTAAAATCCGCAACTAATAAGTTTGCTTGAAAGTAAGACCCAAAACAGTAAAAAAAACGAATGGATTTCAGAGGAATTCTACTGTCTGTTGGATTATTATTTACTTTTTTTGTTTTTCGCTG
>Ga0256840_1003389_pt1 | contig 12931 bp, 15 predicted proteins | sample 355202metaG_FD_185969 | JGI IMG/M metagenome (GOLD analysis project Ga0256840, IMG submission 185969) | Hydrothermal vent microbial communities from Mid Atlantic Ridge, Atlantic Ocean - 355-202 | ecosystem: Environmental > Aquatic > Marine > Hydrothermal vents | place: Atlantic Ocean: Mid...
GATAGGCTAACGAAGCTCAATCTTATCTATGAGTTGCCCGCAGGGAGGACTTAGAAGCAGCAATCTTGCACAAAACTTTTTATCGCCATAGCTCAAGCTATGACTCAAAAAAGATTTTGCACAATCTAACTACTTCTAAGTCCTCTGAGACTACAATGGGTTATGCAAGAAGTCTATTACATCCAACGCTTTAAGATGATTTTAATCACACTAGCTTCGCCTTTGTGACCTCGTCCCTCATCTAGTGTTACTATCTCTTGAGATAGTTTATGTATAGTGCAAGGAAGAGTTGAAAAAAGTTGATATAGTTCATCTATTTGATATAGTAAAGTGGTATCTTTTGGTCCTCCACTTAAAAAGTTGATTTGATCTACACTAAAAAACTCTGCTATAAAATAACCATTTTCACTTAAAGCATCTATTGCTTTTATGAACATATCTTTTTGTTCCTCTCTTTTGAGGTGCATAAAAGTTGAGATGATCGCATCATACTTATGTGCCGGTTCCCAGTTTTCAATAAGTGTATGTCTAATAGTTATAGCAATATCCGATTCTAAGGCTCTACTTTGCAATTTTCTTAGCCCAATATCGGAAGCATCAAGAGCCTCTACATGTAAACCTTTTTTTGTTAAAAAAATGGCATTTCTACCTTCACCTTCACCTAAACACAAAACTCTAGAACCTTTTTCTATGAGATGAGTATTTTCTTTTATAAAACTATTAGCATCCGTGCCATACAAAAAACCATCGCGTGAAAACTTACTATTCCATAACTCTTGCAATATATCAACCTTTTTTTATTTATGCTATTGTATCATATTACTCTTCGCAAAGTGAAAACTTTAGTGAGGGGAATTTTTAAGGGACTTGTTCCTTAAAAAGGAAAAATTAAATATGAAGGATTTACAATGGTATACCCAAAATTTTATGATGAAGTAGAAACAATAAAGATTACTGACGAGCTTTCAGATACTCTTGGAGCTTTTGAGGATGGAAATATAGAATTTTCTTATTTGGATATTGTGAAAAGTGCAGGACATAGTTGTCCCACAGTAGCAGGGGCTTTTCTTATGTTTAAAGAGGGATTAAAGAGACTTGAGTCTCCAAAAAGAGGGGAAATCAATATTTATCTTAAAGAAGATATAAGTGAAGGGGTAACAGGAGTTATATCCAATGTAGCAACTCAGATAACAGGAGCAACTTCAAAAAGTGGTTTTCATGGACTTAATGGAAAGTACGATAGACGAGGTCTTATGCATTTCAATGCTGACATAACATCTTCCATGAGACTAGTAGATAGAAGTGGCAAAACTATAGATATTGACTATGACCCAAATGGGTTGGCGCCAAATCCAAAGATGAGTCCGCTTATGCAAAAAACACTTAGTGGAACTGCTTCGAGCGAGCAAAAAGAAGAGTTTAAAGAACTATGGCAAGAACGCGTTGAAAGGATTTTAAAGTTTCCAGAAGTGGTAATCACTATAAAATAATGATATAATAACAGCTTTAAATATAAGGAAACTTTTTGAGCTTGTTTGAAGAAAAAAATCTAACCAAATGGATAGTCATATTACCAATTGTTAGCGTTATTATTACGGCTATTATATTTGTCTCTACAGGCATAAAAAACAAAACAGATAGTCTTAAAAAAGAGATAATAACTGAGCAGATAACACTTGTAAAGGAGCACAAACAAAAGGCTTATGAACAAGTTAGAAGACTGGTTTCTTTTTTAAAAGATATGGAAGAGTTACAAAAAAATCAAGCTAGAGAAGATGTTAAAAACATGGTTCATCTATCTTTAGCTATGATAAAACATATATATAAAACAAATAAAAATTTATCAGATGAAAAGATTTTGGAAGAGGTCAAATCTAACTTGCGAGATATTAGATTTTGGGATGGAACTGGCTATTTTTTTATACACACACTAGATGGCAAATCTGTACTTCTTCCTCCATTTCCATCACTTGAAAACAAAAGTTCTATCAATTGGAAAGATGCTAAAAATACTTTTATAATTCAAAAAGCGATCAGGATATCAAAAAGTAAAGGCGAAGATTTTATCGATTGGTATTGGTATAAGCCAAATGAAAAAATTATGAAAAGAAAGATAGGCTACTTAGCAACCTATAAGCCACTTAACATATATATTGGGACAGCTGTCTATGAAGAAGATATTGTAAACAATATAAAAACTAAAATCATAAATATAATAGAAAAAGAGGAAAATCTTTATATATACAAGGGTAATGGGGATTCTATTATTAAAAATCACAAAAATATACCTGCCAAGGTGCTATCTACTATCAAAAAAGGTAGTAAAATAGTTAAAGATGGATTTTTTATAAACAACACCACATCTTCAGACTTTACTATCGACAATGAGATAAAAGAAGGGACACTGTTTGTAACTTATTTACCAACTTTTGATTGGATAGTAGTTGCAAATACTTATGACAAAAAAGCACAAAAAAATCTACAAGATAAAAAAGATAATATGAAATCTGCTTATGTTAAGCTAATTAAAAATAGAATATTTTATGGTTTTATTCTTTTGTTGATAGTGTTGTTAGTGACATTACTTTTTTCTAATAAACTAAAACAAGTTTTTAAAAAACATCAAAAAGACTTGATAAATCAGCACAATCTAACATTAAGAGAAAAAGAAAAACTTAGACACAACTTAAAACATGATTATCTGACATCACTACCCAATAGAATGTTGTTTACCGATAGATTAAGGCAATCTATTAAACACTCGATTAGAGATAAAAAAAAGATTGCTGTTATATTTATAGATATTGATAAATTTAAATCTATCAATGATAGCTTAGGTCATGACATGGGCGATCTACTTTTAGTAGAAGTGGCAAATAGAATAAAAGATGCCGTGAGAGATTCAGATACAGTTGCTAGGTTTGGTGGAGATGAATTTGTTATCTTGATAGATGAGTTTAAAAACTTGCATGATATTATCTCTATCACAGATAAAATTCAAAAATCACTTTTAAATCCGATAGAATTAGGAAGTACAGCAAATTATATAACTTTAAGTATGGGCATAAGTGTTTTCCCAAATGATGGTGATAGTGATGAGGTGCTCATAAAAAATGCAGATATTGCAATGTATAAAGCAAAATCTGAAGGAAGAGATAGATATAGATTTTTTACAACTGAGATGAATGAAGAAATCCAAAAGCAAATAAAGATTGAACAGGCTTTACATGTAGCAGTTGAAAATAGAGAGTTTGTTTTGCATTATCAGCCTCTTGTCCAGGCAAAAACAGGAGAGATTGTAGGTGTTGAAGCACTTTTGCGTTGGAACCACCCTACTAAAGGGTTGGTTTTCCCAGATGAGTTTATTGGTATTGCTGAAGAGAGTAGCGTTATCGTAGAGCTTGGTAAATGGGTAGTAGAAGAGGCTATGAGTCAGATGAGTGAATGGAAAGCAAAAGGCTACAAACTAAAAAAGATGGCGATAAATATTGCAACAAAACAGTTGGAAAAAACGGATTTTGTAGAGTGCATAAAAAGAACACTTGAACGAACTTCTTGCAAGGCAGAGTGGATAGAAGTGGAGATTGTAGAGAGAACTGCCATGAAAAACATAAGTAAATCTATAGAAGTTTTAACTGAACTAAGAAAAATGGACGTCGAGATAGCCATAGATGATTTTGGAACAGGGCACTCATCTTTGGCATACCTCAAAAATTTCCCTATAACAAAACTAAAAATTGATAGAGTTTTTGTAAAAAATATTTTAAATTCATATGAAGACAAAGCTATTGCAGAGTCTATCATAGCACTTGGTTCTGGACTTCGCTTAAAAGTATTGGCAGAAGGAGTAGAGAAGGAAGAAGAAAGAGAATTCTTTGCATATAACGGCTGTGATGAGATTCAAGGCTATCTTTTTAGTAAGCCATTGCCAGCCAATGAAGTAGAAATACTTTTAAAAAAAGGAAGTTTTTGAATTCAGTATTTGAACTTTTTAAGATAGGCATTGGACCTTCAAGTTCGCACACTGTAGGACCTATGCTTATAGCGAACATATTTATAAAAGAGGCTTATAAAAGTGAAATTTTAGCAGAGTGCAGTAGAGTAAAAGTAGAACTTTTTGGTTCACTTGGAGCGACAGGAAGAGGACACAGTAGTGATAAAGCTGTAGTTTTGGGTTTGATGGGATATCTACCTGAAAGTGTAGATATGGTCGAAGCTAAAAAGAGATTGGAAGATGTGATAAAACATAAAAAGATAAATCTTTTAGAGATAAAAAGAGTTGATTTTGATTTTGAAAAAGATGTTGTTTTATATGGAGATAAGTTTTTGGAATTTCATCCAAATGGAATGAAACTTTACATGTACAATACTAGTTCTGAGTTAGTAAAAGAAAAAACCTACTATTCTGTAGGTGGTGGAGCCGTTGTTAGTGAAGATGAGATTGGTAAGATGGACACTAAAATAGAGTCAAGCCTTCCGTATAGTTTTAATAGCAGTGAAGAGCTTTTGAAAAAATGCCGTAAGAACTCTTTACATGTAAGTGCCCTTATGATGAAAAATGAAAAATTTTTTAGAAGCGAAGATGAAGTAAGGATAGGTCTTTTAAGGATTTGGAAAGTTATGGAAGAGTGCGTAAAAGAGGGCTGTAAAACTACAGGCGAACTTCCTTTTTTAGGTGTCAAAAAAAGAGCAAATACAATCTATAACAAACTTCAAAAGAAAGATGGTTTTTCTATGATAGACCCACTTGAAGTGATGGACTGGTTAAATCTCTGGGCATTAGCCGTAAATGAACAAAATGCTTGTGGAGCCAAGGTTGTAACAGCTCCAACTAATGGGGCTGCTGGGATAATACCTTCAGTTATGCACTATATGAGTAAGTTTTTAGGAAATACATTTAAAGAGTACGATGAAGATAAAATCATAAACTTTTTGCTGACAGCTGGAGCTATTGGACTGCTTTATCAAAAAAATGCTTCTATAAGTGGGGCAGATGTTGGTTGTCAAGGAGAGGTTGGTGTAGCGTGTTCTATGGCAGCAGGCGCACTGGCTGAGGCCATGGGTGGAACTATAGAGCAAGTTGAGAACGCAGCAGAGATTGCTATGGAGCATAGTTTGGGTTTGACATGCGACCCTATAGGAGGGCTTGTTCAGATACCTTGTATCGAGAGAAATGCAGTAGCTTCAGTTAGGGCAGTAAATTCAGCTCGAATGGCACTAAATGGAGATGGAAGTCATTATGTTTCGCTTGATAGTGTTATAAAAACCATGTATGAAACGGGTAAAGATATGATGAGTAAATACAAAGAAACTTCACAAGGTGGACTTGCAGTTAATATAGTTGAGTGCTAGGCACTTAAAATAATGGTATAATTCGCAAAATAAAATAAATTGGAAAAGTATGCAAAGAAGAGCATTTTTAGGTTTAGTGGCTGCTAGTTCTTTATCGGCTATGACAAACATAAAGAAAACAACTGACATTACAGAAACTGTTTGGTTGAGAGACGATCAGGTAGGTGCTTTTTTAAGTGTACAAAAAAAAGTAGAGCTTGTAAAAAGATATGTAGGTTATGGTAATTTTAATATTTTGAGTTATGACGATATGTTAAAAACTGCTGCAAGGTATTCAAAGATAGGTAAATTTACTTTAAGAGAGCTATCTTTCATGGAAGAGATATTTTATGCAGATCCAAATGAACATGGTTTTTATGGTAAAAAAACGATACAAACACTCACTACAAATATAGATAAAAAAAAGGTTATGAAGGTACCAAGGACGGGACATTATCTCTTTAGAGGGCATTCTGATGAGTCCTACAATAGAGTTATATCTGATGTGGGAAAATCTCTGATACTTACATCGGGAGCAAGAGGTGTACCAAAACAGATGAATCTCTATCTCAATAAGATAAAAAGAACAAAAGGCAATATCTCGTTGGCCTCTCGTTCTTTGGCACCACCTGCGTACTCTTATCACTCTGTAGGTGATTTTGATGTAGGTAAAAAAGGTTGGGGATATAAGAATTTTACAGTCTCTTTTGTGAGAACTAGAGAATTTTGGAGTTTGCAGAAGTTACCATATATATCTATGAGATATACAATAAACAATAGAGATGGAGTTAGATTTGAGCCTTGGCATGTTAAGATTATTTAGTATTTTTATCCTTTTTACAGGATTGGTTTTTGCGGATGGATTTGATTTTACTCTTATAAAAAAGGGTAAGCAAGATAGTAATAACACTCTTTTGGTTGTTGGAGGTATCCAAGGGGATGAACCAGGTGGCTTTATGGCAGCTTCTTTACTTTCTACTCACTACAAGATAATAAAAGGTTCTGTTTGGATTGTTCCAAATTTTAACTTTTACTCTATCATAAAAAGAAATCGTGGCCCTTATGGAGATATGAATAGAAAGTTTGCAAAACTCTCAACAAATGACCGCGACTATCACTCGATAGATCGTATGAAAAAAATCATAAAAAATGATAAAGTGAGTATGGTTGTAAATCTTCATGATGGAAGTGGATTTTATAGAAAAAAGCATATTGATGCCAACCATCGCCCAGGTAAATGGGGACAAGCTAGTATCATCGACCAAGCAGTTATAGAGGGAGTTAGGTATGGAAACTTACTTGAGATTGCAAATAGTGTTGATAAGCATATAAATGAAAATCTATTAAAAAAAGAGCATATATTTCATACAAAAAACACAAAAACTCATCTTAAAAAAACTTATGAAGAAAAAGAGATGAGCAAAACTCTTACTTACTATGCTATAGGTAAAGGAAAAGCTGCCTTTGGAAATGAATCTAGCAAGGCACTTCCAGTTCATGAAAGAGTATATTATAAACTTTTGGCATTAGAAAAGTTTATGGATATCATGGGCATTGAGTACGAGAGACAGTTTAATTTAAATGCAAAAGAGTTGAAAAATGTCATAGATAATGATATATTTATCTCTTTTAATAATAAAAAGATATTTATACCACTTTCAAGAATTCGTTCTCATATCACTTATTTTCCTGTTGAAAAAGGTGCAAAAATCACATTTAAGCCAAGCTCTCCTGTCATGACAGTGCTTCAAGAAAAAGGTAAATATGTAGTTTACTATGGTAACAGAAAACTTACAACACTTGTACCTCAGTATTTAGCGTATGATGACTTTAAGGGTTCTTTAAAAGTCATAGTTGATGGAAAAGAAAAAACTGTTACTATGGGAAGTCTAGTTAAAGTTAAAAAGTATTTTAATGTAAAAGAAAATAAAAGATTGCGTATCAATGTTATAGGATATGTGAACAAAAAACATAAAAATGAATCAGGGCTTAATGTACGAAGAAAGTACATACTGAGACGGTTTTCCATAGATAAAGATGGAAAAAGGTTTAGAGTAGAAGTGTATGACAGCAAGGTTAAAAATAAGTTTTTGGGTATGTTTTTAGTTGAGTTTAGATGATATTAAGTATAGAAAGTAGTTGTGACGATAGTTCAATTGCAATCAGTCGTATAAGTGATGCAAAGCTACTTTTTCATAAAAAGATTTCTCAAGAGATAGATCACTCAAAGTATGGAGGAGTAGTTCCAGAACTTGCTGCCCGTCTTCATGCTATAGCGTTACCAAATATACTTGAAGAGACTGCAGGCTATTTTAAAGATTTAAAAGCCATAGCAGTTACAAATGAGCCGGGGCTTTCTGTGACCTTGGTTGAGGGAGTTTGTATGGCAAAAGCTCTTAGTGTATCGCTAAAAATACCACTGCTACCTATAAATCATCTCAAAGGTCATATATATTCTTTATTTATTGACAAATCAACAGTAAAATTTCCTATGCTTGTTTTGCTAGTCTCTGGCGGACATACGCAACTCTTACATGTAAAGAGTTATGATGATATAGAAGTCCTTGCAACTACTTTAGATGATAGTTTTGGAGAGAGTTTTGATAAAGTAGCAAAGATGTTAGGACTCGGTTATCCTGGTGGTCCTGTTGTTGAAGAGTTTGCCAAAGGCGGAGATGACAAAAGATTTGATTTTACCGTGCCACTTCTGAGGACTCCAAAACTTGCTTTTAGTTACTCTGGACTTAAAAATCAAGTAAGACTTGCGATATTGGAGCATCCAGAAGACAAAAATGATATTTGTGCTTCTTTTCAAAGGGTTGCTGTCAAGCATCTTACTCATAAGCTTTCAAAAATATTAAAGACAAAAAGTTTTGATGATTTTGCTATAGTTGGAGGTGCAAGTGCAAACAAATATCTTAGAAACGAGATACAAAAGCTTTGCAATTCTAACAATATGACTTTACATGTAGCCGACATGCAGTTTTGTTCAGACAATGCTGCAATGATAGGAAGATGTGCTGTAGATGCCTATAAGTTGAAGAGATTTGCTTCTCTTGATAGTGTAGAGGTAAATCCTAGAGTCAATTTTTAACTATTTTAATTTCTAACTCTAGTTCTATGCCGCTTTGTTCTAAGACTCTTTTTTTGGCAAGCTTTATAAGCGAAACAGCATCTTCAAAAGTTCCATTTCCCAAGTTTACTAAAAAATTTGCATGAGTTTCACAAAATGCCATATCTCTAATCTTAAATCCTTTTAAACCAGCTTTATCCAAAAGTTTTCCTGCATAATTATCTGGTGGATTTTTAAAACAACTACCAGCACTAGGTAGCTGTGGTTGATTATCTCTTAGTTTCTTAAACATTTCTAAAAGAGATATATCAAAGCCTTTATGGATTTCAAAAGTAGCTTCATATATGGTTTCACTTATATTTGTATATCTATATCCATGCTTTATGTCCTCTTTTTTTATCCATCCATTTTCAGTTTTAATCGCTACAAGAAAGTTAAAAATCTCCCACTCTTTAAGTCCAGCATTCATCTTCACCATACCTCCAAGAGTCCCAGGAAGTTTTTGCATAAGTTCAAAGTTCTTTATATCGTGTTTTTTGGCATATGAGAGGATTTTTCCACTAGGAGTTGCACCACCTATATGAAGTAAATCATTTTTAATATTTATAAAATTGAAATTTTTTCCAAGCATGGCCATTTTTGGAGGGTTTGAAGATACTAGTAGATTGTTTCCTCCGCCAAGTAAAAAGCCCTCTACATGTAAAGGCTCGTTGATGATTTCAATATCTAAAGTTGGCCCTATTTTTATGCTAGTATAGCTTGAAAGGTTTACAACTCTTGTCATCAAAATATAAAAGTAGGAATCATAGTTATGACTCTGTGTGTGAACTCTATCATCATGTTCATCATCCAAGGCATAGTAAAAATTGCAACTAGGATAACAAGTATGATTTTTGGTACAAAACTCAATGTCATCTCGTTTATCTGTGTAGTTGCTTGAAATATAGAGATTACAAGCCCAGCAAAAAGTCCAGCCATAAGCATGGGTAGCGCCATAAGCAAAGCAAGTTTAAATGTTTCAACTCCTAGGCCTATTAACTTCGCCTCCACTAACTATTCCTCAACTCTTCATATTCACTTGGAATTATATAATCTTCTGCTTTTATGAGGGTATCATAAAATCCATTTTTGTATCCTATTTCAAACAGTTTATTGATTGCAGTATATTGAATCTCACTTAGTTCTACTGAATCTGCGTTTGCATACAAACTTAAGTATTTCTCTAGCGTAGGAGCATCTACTCTTATAAGGTCTCGTTCAAGAAGCATTTTAGAGAGTGGTTTTGCATGAGTTGTTGCAACTTTCACTGCTTTTATAAGGGTTTTTTCATACTCAATTGCCCTGTTGATTGGGATAGAACGACGCAACGCCATGCCACCAAGAGGTAAAGGCAAGTCGCCACCACTAAGCTCAACCCAGATGTCCCATAACTCTTTTTCAACTTCAAGACGGTCATCATAAGTAAGTATACTCTCGTGTATGATGACTCCAGCATCAACTTCACCACTTAAAACTGCACCTTCAATCTCTAAAAAGTTTTTATAAACAACCCTAGCTTCAGGGTAAAAAATTCTAAAAAGCATAGCATTTGTGGTGTGTTCACCGCTAAGAGCTACTTTAAAATTTCGCTTGAGTTTTTTATCTTTTAGTTTTACGATTTTTGGACCATATCCTTCTCCAAAACTAACAGCAGTTTTCAAAAGTGCATACTCTTGACGGATTTTAGGATATAGAGCAAAACTTATGGCTGTAATGTCATAAGTGTTTTTAAAAGCTTCTACATTGAGCGTTTCAATATCGAGTGCGATGTTTTTAAACTTCGTATCTTTTGAGCTTACCCAACCAAACTTGATGGCATAGTACATAAAAATATCATCAGCATCAGGAGAGTGAGCTACGCTGACTGTTCTCATTTTTTGTTTTTCTTGCGAGATGCTTTCGCCATTTTTGCTCTTATTTTAGCTTTTGCTCTTTTTAGATCAACATTTGTACCTTTTCGAGCATTGATTATTTGGTCTTTTTTCTCTGCATTGTCTGGAGAGAATCCAGCCCTCATGGCAGCCGTTTTTTGCGTACCAAATGCCGCTATCTTGTCACCATTTTTTGTATCTACACTAGAAGTGTTTGCTTTCGCCATATTTGTGCCTTATTATTAATAGTGTATTATATATCAATTTTAATAAAGAAGGCTTTACATGTAGAAACTGTATAATATTTAATGATTATTTGTAAAATTGACCCAAGCTGGAAAGCCATACTTGCAAAAGAGTTTCAAAAGCCATATTTTTCTGATCTGAAAAACTTTTTACTTAAAGAAGAACAAAACTACACTATCTACCCAAAATCTGAACATATATTTAATGCTTTCAAGAAAACACCATTTGATAAACTAAAAGTTGTTGTAGTCGGACAAGACCCATATCATGGACAAAATCAGGCACATGGACTAGCTTTTTCAGTCAATGACGGTATATCTCATCCACCATCACTTTCAAATATATTTAAAGAGTTAAAAGACGATATAGGTTGCGAGATACCAAAAAATGGAAATCTTGAGTTCTGGGCAAAACAAGGAGTTTTTCTTATAAACACAGTTTTGAGTGTCAGAGCCAGTGAAGCACATTCCCATAAAGATAGAGGCTGGGAAATATTTATTGATAACATTATCAAAGAAATCAGCGAAAAAAAGGAAAATATAGTTTTTATCCTTTGGGGTAAACCAGCACAGAAAAAATCCGCCTTCATTGATGCAGATAGACATCTGATATTGACAAGTCCTCATCCCTCACCACTCTCTTCATATAGAGGGTTTTTTGGATCAAAACCATTTTCAAAAACAAATGACTATCTTTTAAAACATGATATCAAAACGATAAATTGGTGTTTATACTCATCCTACTAATATGTCTATTTTGTAAATTTTGAAAAAGCTTTTTCAAGTTCTTTTGCAGATGCTCCCATAACTTTTTCTATATTGCCACCATACATCTTACTCATAATACCCATATTTGCTCCTGTGATAAAAACTTTTCCATTTGCATCCTCATAAACACCTGCACGATACGGCATAAAACCCAATACAAATTTATCTTTGTCATTTTTCACGATAGCATATGCATGTTTTGCATGCCCTAGTGACACAACACGCATCTGTTCTACATTTTCATTTCCAGCTTTTGTGAAAGATTGTTGCATATTATATACGTGTGGTACATTCCATCCCAATGCTTTTGCTTCATTTTGCACTGCTTCAACAGTCTCTTCAAAATCAAGTGTACTCTCTTTTGTTGTACTCATCATGCTCGGCATAATCTTCCATACAGCAATACCAACAACAATAGCTCCAGCTAAAAATCCAAATAAAAATTGCACAAATATCCCCTTATAATTATTATAAGTGTAAGTTTATCTGTAAGCAAATAAATATAAGGTAAATCTTGAAGTTGATATCAAAAACAAATTAATTTTTAAGTAGTATTTTCTCTTCTTCCATTGAAAGGTAACGCCAATCACCAATTTCAATGTCGAGTTTAAAACTGCCAATTCTGATTCTCTCCAAGCTTAAAACCTTCAATGGTGTCCCAAATTTTGGGTCTTTCAGCGCTCCAAAAAGCCGACGAATATGCCGATTTTTCCCCTCGTCAATTTTTATCCTGAGTTTCGTTTTAGCACCACCTATACCTATTTTTTCAATCTCAAGAGCTTTTAATATACCGTGGATACTGTCCACTCCCTTTAGAACCGTTGCAATATGTTCGTCAGTTACATGGCCCCTGACCCAAATCTCATATACCTTGATGCAATTCCCAGGCTTGGTCAATGTGTGGTTAATTTTACTATTTGTTGTAAATAGCAGAAGCCCTCTAGAGTCTAAATCAAGGCGTCCAATAGGCATCCATTGGTCATGAAAAACCCAATCTGGCAAAAGATTATAAACTGTTTTTCGCCCAAGATCGTCAGATCTCGTAACCAAACAACCCTTTGGCTTATTGAATGCTAGCAGTTGTTTCGAGTTGTTCGTTGTTTTATTAATCAGCTGCAAATTATTGTACGAACATATGGTTTGCTGGAGTAACGCCTCGATCATAGGTACAAAAGGTATCCGTTACTTGAGTTGTTTTGGAATGTATTTTAATATTGTTGATAACCCCTACAGCACCATGATTGTAGCACGCTTGTTGTGCAGCTTTTACAATGTCAAGAAGATGGTCAAGCTCATCTTTTATCGTGGTTTCCATTGTATCAACTTGAAAAGCAAGAAAAACTTCTTTTAACAGATTATTTTGTTTTGTCATTTATTATTAGCCTTAAATATTAATTCATCTGAAAAGCTTGAAATCAGACGTGGTAACATATGTTTCTTTAGCATTAAACACTTTATCATTAGCATCCTTAAAATACATGATAATGCCCTGAATTTTCTAGACAACTTTTTATAAAGATTTATTTCCTAAAATAGCTATAATATAGAAGAATTTTAGGAGAATACTATGGCAAGAAAAAAAGGTCAAACCTACACCCCGGAAC
>Ga0256840_1003390_pt1 | contig 12926 bp, 14 predicted proteins | sample 355202metaG_FD_185969 | JGI IMG/M metagenome (GOLD analysis project Ga0256840, IMG submission 185969) | Hydrothermal vent microbial communities from Mid Atlantic Ridge, Atlantic Ocean - 355-202 | ecosystem: Environmental > Aquatic > Marine > Hydrothermal vents | place: Atlantic Ocean: Mid...
AGAACATAAAGCAAAAAAAGTTGGTTTTGGGGTTCTTGGCTCTTATGAGTTTAAGAAGATACTAAAGAGCAAAGGTTATGAAATAGAAAAAGATATAACAGTTTTTGAGCTGTGTAACCCGCCGGCAGCACAAAAAGCCTTGGTTCTATATCCTGAAGTTTCCGTATATCTACCGTGCAGGTTGTCTGTATACCAAGAAGGAGACGTTGTTATCCTTGCTACTATACACATAGATGATATTGTAACTTCATTAGATATTGAAGGTAACCTAAAACTATATCTTGAAGAAATTTTTGAGAAGATGAAACAACTTATCAATGATCTTTGATAATAATGTGAGGAGCATAAAATGAAAAGTAAAAATATAATTTGTGATGAAAAAACAGATACTTGTGATGTGAAAGAAGCAATTTATACCTGTCCGATGCATCCGGAAATAAAGGAGCACAAACTGGGAAACTGTCCAAAGTGCGGTATGGCTTTAGAAAGAGATACTCCGGTTATACAAAACACCGGAGTAAAATACACTTGTCCGATGCATCCGGAAGTTATCTCGGATAAACCCGGTAGCTGTCCAAAGTGCGGTATGGCATTGGAACCTGTTACTATAGATGAAAAAAATGAAGATAGTGAACTATCATATATGTCTAAAAGGTTTTGGATTAGTACTTTTTTGTCAATTCCTGTTTTTCTAATAGCAATGATAGCAGATCTTTACCCGGATCTATTGCCTAATAATATATCAATGTCATATATACAATGGTTTGAGTTTATATTTGCAACGCCTGTCGTACTATGGGGAGGGTGGCCATTTTTTGTAAGAGGATACAACTCCATAAAAACTCTAAATCTAAATATGTTTACTCTTATAGCCATAGGCGTAGGAGCAGCATATTTATACAGTATAGTAGCATTGGTTTTTCCAGAAATTTTTCCACCTTTAATGAGGGATAAAAATGGGCTTGTGAGTGTGTATTTTGAGGCTGCCGCAGTTATAACAACTCTCGTTTTACTAGGACAAGTACTAGAGCTTAAGGCGCGAAGTAAAACTAACAGTTCCTTAAAAGCCCTCTTGAATCTAGCACCAAAAAAAGCCCATCTAATAGACGGCAATAATGAAAGAGAGATACCACTTGATGAGGTAAAAGTCGGAGATCTTCTTAGAGTTAAACCTGGTGAAAAGATACCTGTCGATGGTTTAGTAGTAGATGGAAAAACCAATATAGATGAATCAATGATAACAGGTGAGCCCATAACTATATCAAAAAAGAGTGGAGATAAAGTTATAGGAGCAACGATCAATAAAAATGGAACAATAGTTATAAAAGCTGAAAAAGTAGGAAGTGATACTATGCTTTCGCAGATCATAGATATGGTTTCAAAAGCACAAAGATCAAGAGCACCTATACAAAACTTAGCAGATAAAGTATCTGCATATTTTGTACCGGCAGTGATAGTTTCAGCTATACTAGCTTTTATAGCCTGGTATATGTATGGACCTGAACCTCGTTTGGCATATGCTGTTGTTGCTTTAGTTGCAGTACTTATTATAGCTTGCCCTTGCGCTCTAGGACTAGCAACTCCTATATCCATCATGGTAAGTACCGGTAAGGCCGCACTTATGGGTATCCTCGTTAAAGATGCAAAAACTTTAGAGGTTATGAGAAAGGTAAATGTTATAGTGGTAGATAAAACAGGTACCGTAACTGAAGGTAAACCACGGGTGACTGACATAATAAGTGGTGGCAAAATAAATACAGATGATATAGTAAGATATGGCGCATCTGTAGAAAAAGTTAGTGAACACCCTCTCTCAGATGCTATCGTTCAAGAAGCTCTGGATAGAAAGATAGAACTTTTGGATGTTTCTGATTTTCACTCAATAACCGGAAAGGGGGTAAGTGCTAAAGTAGGAGATAAAAAAGTTATAATAGGTAGTAAAAGGCATCTTGAGGATTTTGGTATCCATTTTGAAGAGGATACAAAAAGCTTGATCTCCAAATATCAAAATGAGGATAAAGGTGTGATTTTTATCGCCGTTGATCAAGAGTTTGTTGGATTTTTTATAGTTGAAGATCCTATAAAGCAAGGATCCAAAGAAGCCATATCCAATCTTCAAAAAATGGATATAGATATAGTAATGATAAGTGGTGATAACAAAATAACAGCAGAAAATATAGGAAGAAAGATAGGTATCACTAAAGTTTATGCGGATGTAATGCCTGATATGAAAATGAAAATAGTGCAAAAGTTAAAAAACGATGGAAATATCGTAGCAATGGCTGGAGATGGCATCAATGATGCTCCTGCTCTTGCTACGGCGGATGTAGGCATATCTATGGGTGGTGGAACTGATGTTGCTATAGAAAGTTCAGATGTTACTCTTATAAAAGGCGATCTGCTCGGGATATTGAAGATTATAAAACTAAGTCATCATACTATGAGAAATATAAAACAAAATCTATTTTTTGCTTTCATTTACAACAGTATAGGAGTACCTGTTGCTGCCGGTGTGCTTTATCCATATTTTGGTATACTTTTATCACCGATTATTGCTGCGACTGCCATGAGTTTCTCTTCAGTTTCCGTGATAGTCAATGCGTTGAGGTTAAAAAATATTAAAGTGTAAAAGGCTTTTTGGATATGAGAATATATTCATACTGTTTAGTTTTTATGCAATACTCTATTATGACAATTTTGCTTATTATAGACAAGGGAGCATTTTTCAAGATGCTTCCTTTGATTATATTTCTGGTAGGTTTTTTTATAGGCATCTATGCTCTTTACCATAATAAACCCGGTAATTTTAACATATCTCCTGATATAAAAGAGGGCGCATCTTTGGTGCGAAGTGGCATATACAGATACATTCGACACCCTATGTATCTCTCTGTAGCGATAATGATGCTAGGGATGGTATCGTATGATGTAAGTATTACCAATATCATTTTATATGTTTTATTAATTACATCTATCTACTTGAAAGCTATTAAAGAGGAGGAGTTGTGGTGTGCTAAAAGCGAGGAGTATAAAATATACAGGCAAAAAACAAAAGCCTTTATACCATTTATTTTTTAATGCATTTTTAGAAAATTATCAACAGCAGAAGCTATCTCATCGATGGCTTTGGTTGCCGGCTTATATAAAACTTTTGTATATAACTCGTCATTTATAACCGGGCTTGGCTCCAAAATATTTAAAATCCTCTCTTTCATTTTATAGTTTAGAAAAAAGTCGGTATTTATCACCTGCCCACTTGTGCCAATAACTACAAAAAATTCACAATCATCCATCTCCCTGTAAAGCTCGGTATATTTTGGAGCAGATTCACCGAAAAAAACAATATCCGGTCTAAGTAGAGAGTTGCATTTGGGACATCTTTCATCTTTATCCTGCTTTGCATAACCTATAGTTTTTCTATAAGTACAACTTGAGCACCTTAGATTTGGCAAAAAGCCATGTAGATGCAGAGTATCACTGCATCCGGCTCTTTCAAAAAGGTCATCTACATTTTGGGTTATATTTTTTATACTTTTTGGATATTTCGCTACAAGCTCGGCTATAGCCTTGTGTGCTTTATTGGGTTTAGCATTTTTAAGCTCTTCTCTTCTTTTGTCATAAAATTCTATAACTTTATCTCTGTTTATATCCAAACAACCGGCACTACAAATCTCTTCGATCTTATATTTTTCCCATAATCCACCGCTATCTCTAAAGGTGCTTATCCTACTTTCTGCGCTTATACCGGCACCACTAAGTATGACAACTTTAGACATTTTTAAAAATATATATCATCTTATCCACATCATTTGAAAAAAGAGAGACCTCTTTTTCACCTATATACTCTAAAGGAGTTAAGTCTATGAGCTCTTCTTTTGTGTGATAGTGTTGTAAAATTGTACCGGTATGCTTTTTATAAAGATCACCCTCTTTTTCAAAAAGGGTTATGTTTGTATCCAACACACCGTCATCATATACTGCATCAATAGCTAAAAATATCTCACTATCCTCTTTTATCATTGTCCCGTCAGCCACATCACAAAACCCATGCTCTGTATTAACATCACACAAAAATATACCACCATTTTTAAGTGCTTTTTTTATATATCCAAGAAATCTGCTAAGCTCTTTTTTATCCATATAGTTTAAGACATCGGCTACTGCTATGACCATATCAAACTGCTCATCAACTTCACTTATGTTTTGCTCTCTGGCGTCAACCCCCTTTTTTTTAGCTATTTCTACCATTTTTTTACTTAGATCTATACCTCTGGCACTAAAACCATTCTCTCCAAGCTTTTGCAGCATTCTTCCATTGCCGCACCCTACATCCAAGATACTTTTTGGGTTATACTCTCTTATGATTTTAAGATAGTGCCCATAGAGTCTTTCATAGTGATCGTAAAAACCGATATATGGCTCTATCTTTGCATATAGATCAAGTCCCACTTCGCAAAAATCCTTTCACAGCCTGCCAATAGCCTTCGCTGTTATCATACTTACCCCACAAGGACTCACTTCCATGATGACCGCCGAATTTTGGCAGATAGAAGCTTTTTTTAGAGTGAATACTATCATATATAGCTTGCCAATATGGCCTCTCTTTTTTTGCCGAGGTTATAAATATGGGAACTCTCAGCTTCTTTGCTGACTCTTTTATCCAGTCAGGAGCTTTGTTATATTTTGTAAAATACTCTCCCGGCGAAAAGGAGATAACATCATCAGCCAGTCGCTTATCATCGGCTACCATTTTTATAATCAGTGCGGCAGAGTAGGAGCTACCCCAAGCTATAAGCTTTCCTTTTGCAAAATGTTTTCTCGCATATAGTAAAGCTGCTTTTATGTCTTTCATGGCATCTATATAGGTGGTATTTTTACCCTTTTTTATAGCATCCAATCTTGTTTGATTGATTACGCCATTTACCATACCGCCACTTCTTAGATCTACTGCCATAGCATTGAACCCAAGATCATTTAACTTGAGTGCTATCTCACCATACTCTCCCCTGCTCCAACCGGCTCTATGGAAAAGAACGATAAAAGGAGTTTTTTTGTCGGGGTTTGTCAGATACAAGTCGGCAGTTATCGTTACACCATCGAGTGATTTAAAGTGTATAGTATCCTTGATAGTCGCTCCAAATATAAAAACCGTAGCAAAAATGAAAATGAAAATTTTCTTCACTTTTTTACTCTCTATGTTTTTTACTATACAGAAGCTATTGCTTCTATCTCTATAAGTGCATTTTTAGGCAAAGTTTTAACAGCTACCGTGCTTCTTGAGGGTTTGTGATCACCAAAAGCTTCGGCATATATAGCATTTACCTCTGTAAAATCATCCATATTTGCCAAAAATATGGTAGTTTTTATCACTTTTTGCATTGAGCTTCCAGCCTCTTTTAAAACTTCGCTTAGATTTTTAAGCACCTGCTTTGCCTGCACTTTAACATCTCCGTCTAAAAACTCTCCATCAGGAGTCAAAGCTATCTGTCCTGAAGTAAAAACCATATCACCTACTTTTATAGCCTGAGAGTATGGCCCTATCGCCGCCGGGGCACAGTCTGTGTAAATATATTGCATCAAAAACCTCCTATAAATTGTTTAAAAATCTCTTCCAAAAGCTCAACCTCTTTGAGAGTTGTTCTCTCATTTACCGCGTGTATTGTATCATTTTTTACACCAAATTCTACGGTGTCTATGCCAAATTCGCCAAAATATCTGGCGTCACTTGTGCCACCTGCACAATTTAGCTCAGGTGTTATACCGGTAATATCTTTGACTGTTTTACTCATAACTTTTACAACTTTAGAGTCTCTATTTGTTAAAAACGGTTTTGAACCCTGAGAGAGTTTAAGTTCATAATCTAGCCCTTTAAACTTCTCTTTGATAAAATTTTCTACATCCCCTTTTGTTGTTTTTGTAGAGTTTCTTATATTGAACATCATCTTAAGCTCTCCCGGGGTTACATTTGTAACCCCCATTCCGGCTCTTATATCAGTTATCACAAATTTGCTCGGAGCAAAATTTTCATCTCCATCATCCAAATTTACTCCGGCAATTTGTGGTAAAATTGGAGCTATAAGCTCTATAGGATTTATGCTCTTTTGAGGATATGCCGCATGTCCTTGTTTACCAAAAAGTTTCAACTCTCCATTTATAGAGCCTCTTCTTCCTATCTTGATAGTATCACCAAACTCCTTATCGCATGTTGGCTCAGTAACTACTGCAAAATCCGGTAAAAATTCTATCTTTTTAAGATGCTTTAAAACTTCCAAAGTTCCATATACACCCTCTCCCTCTTCATCACTTGTAAGAAGTATGGATAAAGTTCCCTTAAAATCTTTACACTCCTTACAAGCTTTTAAAAATGCGCAAACTCCGCTCTTCATATCCTGCGAACCTCTTGCATATACAAATCCGTCTCTTTCGCTAGGGGTAAAAGGCTCACTATCCCATCCATCACCCGGAGGCACCACATCGATATGTCCGCCAAAGCAAAGATGACTACCTTCAGAAAATTTTTTATACAAAAAAAGATTTTTAACCCCGTTTTTTTCTATCTCTATAGTCTCAAATCCATCCATATACTCTTTAATAAATTCAAAAGCCCCTCCATCATCAGGCGTAATTGACCTAAAGGAGAGAAGCTTAAAAAACAGCTCTTTTGTTCTCATTTTTTTCCTTATTCATAGTGAAATTTACAGGAGACTATATATATCGTATCATTTTCAACTCTATAGACAAGTCTATGAACTTCATTAATTCTTCGTGAATGATACCCGCTTAGTTCATATTTTAAGGGTTCGGGTTTTCCTATGCCATTATATGGGTCTCTTTTTATATTTTCTATAAGGAGATTGATTCGTTTTAACACTCTTTTATCCTCTTTTTGCCAACCTATATAATCCTTCCATGATTTTTCACTCCATAGAAGTTTCATTACTGAACCAAATCTCTTTCGACAATTTTTCCACTCTCTACTTCTTTAATAGACTCCAAGATATGTCGCTTATTGGCGGGATTACCAAGTAGATACTGTGTCTCTTTTAGAGAATTGTACTCATCAAAAGGTATGATAACTACATTTTCTCTACCTTTTCTATGTATAACCACCTCTTCATTATCCATATAAACACTATCAAAAATAGCTTTAAAATTATTTCTTGCTTCTGTCATGCTCACAACTTGCATACTATTTCCTTACATAATAATATGCATTATTATATCATAATTTAACTAATGTTGCACCATATCCACCCATATTGATGGGCGCATCATCAAAGCTTTTTATCTTGGGGTATCTCTTTAAAAACTCTTTGACAGCGTAAGCTAATTTACCGGTTCCTATACCATGAGTTATAAGCACCTCATCATATCCGGTAACCAGTGCGTCAGAGAGAAACTTATCGAGCTTCTCTATAGCCTCCTCTGCCCTTAAGCCATGTAAGTCCAACTTTACAGATGAGACGCTTGGCTTTTGGACTCTTATCTTTGTGGAAACCCTTTTTCTCTTTTTTGTTATGGTTGTTTTTTTAAGTCTACTAAGAGGTACTCTTAGAGTTATCCCTTCACATTCGATCAATGCTTCATTTTTCTTTAGAGACTTGATGGTTCCTTTTTGATTGCCATATTTTACACTATCTCCAACTTGCAAAGGCTCACTCTCTCTTACCTCTTTAGGTTTTATCTCTTTTTTTATCTTGGCTATTTTATTTAGAGATCTGTGTATATCCTCTTTCGATGAAGTTTTGGCTATACTTTTTACCTCTTTTAACAGCTCTTTATATTTCATCTCATACGAGTTTATGGTTTTATCTATCTCATCTTGAGCTTTCTCTTTTAACTCTTTTAGACTCTCTTTCTCTTTTTTTATAGACTCTCTATCATTTTTAACTTCATTTAGCTCTTTTTTTAGCTTCAATTCAAGCTCTATATTTTTTTGTATCAGATCATTTAAACTCGCCTGCTCTTTGCCATATAACTCTCTGGCATTTTGAACGATCTTTGGTGGAATTCCATACCTTAAAGCCGTCTCAAAAGCATAACTTTTACCGATAGTTCCCTTTAAAAATCTAAATGTAGGCACTCTGTTTTTTTCATCATACAAAGCAGCATAAAGCTCTGTCTCATCGTGTGTAGCAAACATCGAAGATAGTCTTTTATGGTGAGTGGTTATCACCATTTTTATATCTTTTTTGACAACTTCATCCAAGATAGCTTTAAATAAAACCGCCGCCTCTTCGCTATCAGTCCCAAGCTCTATCTCATCAACCCCAACTAATGCCTCTTTCACGCTAAAAAGCTTGTGAAACTCACTCATCCTACCGGCAAAAGTTGATATATCATTTTTAACGCTTTGCGGGTCATCCAAGATGGCGATGATCCTTTTAAAAGAGCCGATTTTAGAGTTTTTGCTATCTATCTTCATAGGCACAAGATATTTGGATAAAAACGCTACAGAGAGTATAGACTTCAAAAGCATTGTCTTTCCACCCGCATTAACACCTGTTATAAAAAGAAGTTTTTTTCTCCACTCTATATCTATGGCTCTTGGCTCTTTAAGTGCAGGATGCTTGAAACCTTTTATAATGATATCTTTAGAGCTGTTTGGAAGCACAAAATCAAACTCTTTGACTTTGGCAAAATTTGCCCTAGCTTGGTAGTGATCAAACCTATCAAACTCTTTATCGATATACCTTAAAAATTTCAGAAATTTTGTAAAAAGAGAGGATATCTTCTTCTCATATCGATACTTTATCTCCTCTTTTTTTGAATTTAAATCTTTTTGCCTATCTTTTAGCTTTTTAACCGACTCCGGCACCACATAGAAAAATCCACTCGAACTTCTCCCAATAATACTTCCTTTTAAAACATGGTTAAACCCGCCTCTTAAAAGCAAACACTCTTCACCTTGGAGATAGTGCACCTGAGTATCGGCCAAGTATGAAGCGAGTTTTTGCATATTTAGAACTCTTCTGAGGGCATCTTTTAGCTCACTTTTAAGCCTTTGTAGCGAGCTATCTACACTTAAAAGCTCTTCATCTATCTCGCTCTTTAGTTCGCCCTCTTCATCAAAAAAACCCCTTACCTCATCTATCTCGGGCGGTATTCTAACCAAACTTATCCATTCACCCAAACTTCCCTCAAAACCAACAGATCTTAGGTAGGTAAAGTAGTTTACAACCTTTACTATCTCATATATCTCATAGAGTTTCAAAGTTCCAAACTTTTTTAGATGCATTAAGTAAACTTCAAAGCTCCCAACTTCGGGGGGAGCCTTAAACTCATACTTTGATAACTCCTTTATAAAACCAAAATGCACCCTACTGTCACCCTCCATAAAAAGAGGCTTTTTTCTAGCAAAATAGGTATAAAAGTTATCGATAAACTCTTCAAGATCAAGCTTTTTAACTATATCTTTCAACGATTAAACCTTTTTAAATACAAATAGATGCTCATGCATAATAAGCAAAAAGTTGTACTCTTTACTTTTATTCACCCAAAATCCGGTAGCTTTACAGTTGTGCTGATGTTTTATAATATCCTCTTTCAAAACAAATCCAACTTTTAAAAACCTCTCCATTACTTTATAGGCCAAAGGTTGATACATCTTATTTCGTCTTGTATCACCTATCAATATGGCACAATATTTATCTTTTTTCAAAACTCTAAAAAGTTCGCTTGCTACTTTTTCAATCTCATCACAAAATTTATCTAAATCATGAATATTTGAAAGGTCATCTTTTATCTTCTTATCTGAATATTTTATGATGTCAGTGTATGGTGGATGAATCAAAATAAAATCGATACTGCTATCCTTAATAGATGATAGATTTCTACTATCATTTAATCCTATTTCAATTTTTGGATTATAACTGCACTCAAACTCTAAAGCCTTTTTTGTAAGCTCTATCGCATTAGGGTTGATATCAAACGCTAAAAGATTTCTATTTAAAAGTTTACACTCAATAGCAGTTGTCCCGCCACCAACCATAGGATCAAGCAGATAATCACCCTCTTTTGAATACCTTAAGATAAGATTCCTTACAACTTCAGGTGCCCAATTACCTCTATATTTGCTATTATGTGTAGCCCAATTGCCTCGCCTTGCAAAACTCCAAACAGTTGTGCACTCAAGCTCAAAATTTTCTGGATTTATTTTTTTCATACTAATTTAAGTAGTTCTTTTAAAAACTTAGTTCTTGCATAAAATGCTCTAGTTCTCGAACCATGCCCACTACCTTTTGTTCTTGATTGAATATATCTTCCCATTTTACCTGTTAAAAGTTCAAATCCATTTGGATTATTTAACAGAGTATCTCTCACAAGATTATAATCATTTTCAACTGTTTTATAAATTTCTCCTTCTAAATTAAACTCTAAAATAGAATGTATATAACTTGGTTCGTCAACACTATTTCCTACCGTTCTTACAACGATAACTGCTTTCTTTAGTTTTGCTAATAGATGGCTATCTTTAAACTCTTTTTGCATTACATTAATTGGATCAATCATTGTTATTGCCATAGTCTCTTTTACCGTCCAATTACCATTTTTTAGTTTTTTCAGTGGAATCGACTTTAACTCCCAAGAACCAAAGTTTGGAGATTGTGCAGAATTTATAGGAAGTTCCAAATACCTCTCAAAAACATGCCCTGCCCATCCTTTGTTAACTTTTCCATTTTTATATATAGTTACATCATATTGCCTTGCTAACTCATGCAACTCTTTTCCTATTAACTTTTTTAATTTTATTACCGCCTCTTTTCGTTCCATTATTTAAAATTCCTTATCAAGACTTCATCTATTTTACCGCGACCATTACTTTTACTATTTATAAATCTATTGGCATTTACGATATGCATATCATAATTTGCATACAATTTTTTAATAAATTTCGTATTTGAATTACTATGGACAATATAACACCCTTTTTTATCCAATTCACAAAATATTTTATAAAGCTCTTCTTGCGCTTCTTCTAAAAACAAAAACTCATTATAAGATGTAAAGTTGGATGTATCATTCAGGGGGTAGTATGGAGGATCAAAATATACAAAATCGCCTTTTTTAGCCTCTTTTACTACCTCCTTAAACGACTGTTCTTTAATTGTAACATTTTTTAAAGCTTTGCTTGCATTATGTATAGTATCAGTATCAACTATATTTGGATTTTTGTATTTTCCCATTGGAACATTAAATTGACTTTTACGATTTACTCTGTATAACCCATTAAAACAGGTTTTATTTAGATAGATAAATCTTGCGGCTCTATCAATTGGATTTATTTGCATAAAATTTTCATCTCTATCCCAAGATCTAATCTCATAATAGAACTCTTTAGAGTGATTTTTTTTAAAATTTTCCAGACTTTTTATCAAATCCTCGGGGCTGTTTTTCACAATAGTATAGCAATTAATCAACTCACTATTTATATCAGAAACCACAACCTTTTTATCATCAAGCATACCTTTTGAATAAAGTTCAAAAAATACAGCACCACCACCAATAAATGGCTCATAATAAGCATCAAATTTTTTTGGAAAATAGTTCATTATTTGAGATAATATACCCCTTTTTCCACCAACCCATTTTACAAATGGCTTTACATCCACTTGAAATCTATCATCACCTAAAACTTCAACCTCTTTTGTCTTATTGCCTAAACTCTCTGCCCCCTTACACCTTCTCACCTCTACTCCTTTACCATACATTTATCCACACTTATAACCATATCCACATATTTTCCGCCGGGTTTGGGAGAAAATGTCTCTGTACCGCTTAGATAGTAAAAATGCTCTTTATCTACTTTTATATTACCGTTACAGATTAAAACTTTTCCTTGCTTGAAGGCTTCTACCTTTTTGAGGTTAATTGTCTCGCTTTTATCTACACTCTCTTCATATAGATACCCGCCTCCAAAAAGCAACAGTAAAAGTACTGTAATGATCACCTTTTGGATAGTAGTTATAGATCGACTGGCAAAAATAGCCAACAACACTACGATGAGCAGTAAAAAAAGGAGTATTCTCATACTATTTTTCTCCTCGTATCTGATAAGTTATATCCCCGGCTCCAAAGGCCACTACCAAGCCATCTTTATACTTTTTGATGATACTTCCGGTTTTATCCATCAGATAGACTATACCATCTTTTTTTGTAACTCTTTCGGGCATTGTCAAATCATATCTACTAAATGCGGCTTTTAAGTCTATATCCACTTTCAACTCACCTGCAGCCCATATAGGAAGAATGCTCAACTCATCCACACCATCAAAACACTCCACAAAACCTTTTAGATTGTCAATGGTTCGACTATATTTATGGGGCTGCCAGATGGCATATATCTTACTTTTTCCAAGCTTTTTGGCATACTCTTTTATACCGTTAAGTGTAGCTTTTATCTCTGTTGGATGATGCCCATAATCATCTATAACAACCAGGCCATTGTTTTGGATAATATCAAAGCGCTTTTTTATACCTCTGTATTTTAGAAGATTTTCTCTTATCTCTTCCATATCCAATCCAAGTTCCAAAGCTGCAACTATCGCCAAAGAGGCATCAACTGCCAAATGATACCCAAAGCCATAAACTTTAAAAGAACCAAAATCTTTAAGCTCAAACTTTGTATATGGAGAGTTATCTTCTAAAATATACTCTACATTTTTTATATCTTTACTGGGATAGAGATAGATACTCTCCAAATCACTCTGCTCTTTTAAAAACTCATCCTCTCCGTTTAAAACCCTTATCTTTGCGAGCTCCAAAAAGTCTCTGTATGCCTTGTGAAATCTATCCAAGTTATACTCATAATACTCCATATGCTCCGGCTCTACATTAGTAACGATCGCAAGGTATGGATTGGAATTTAAAAAGCTGGCATCACTCTCATCTGCCTCAAAGATAACCTTTTTATTATCAAAAACTCT